>Ga0181605_10000002_pt1 | contig 267783 bp, 291 predicted proteins | sample 041ome_11_FD_148676 | JGI IMG/M metagenome (GOLD analysis project Ga0181605, IMG submission 148676) | Coastal salt marsh microbial communities from the Groves Creek Marsh, Skidaway Island, Georgia - 041411US metaG (spades assembly) | ecosystem: Environmental > Aquatic > Marine > Intertidal...
ACACTATACGCATCAATAGGCCTCACTACTATACTATAAGGGTCACTACTGAACAGTTCACTAGGGTTCTCACTACTATATAGAATCATGAGTTCTTTGTGATTGAGCCCGTCATCTGGGTAGAGGTGACCGGTGGTGATCAGAGGAGGATCCAGGTGGTCAAAGCCAGATCTGAGGTCTAATGGTGTCGACCTGACTTTCTCCAATGATATCAAGAGGTTAGGTGGGGCCAGGGGCCTCTAGTATGGCCTTTCAAAAAAGTTCAATGATTTCAAGGGGTTACAAGGGTGCGGAAATCAGGTCGTGTAGGGTGAATTGAACTCCGGTATCAATGTTTCCAATTACGTTCCCGGCGGGTGGATCTATCTGCGATCCTCTATGTTGAACTTCCCTCTACCTCCTTGCCCTTATTGTTCTTATAGTATATGGCCAAAGGCACCTAAAGTCAACCAAAAAAACCCCTAAAATAAAATTATTTTTTGGTAAAATAATGGTTGACATTTGGATTCAGAGATGGTATACTGTAAAGACAATAAGGAATTAGAGAGGGCATAGAAAATGAAATTAGCGATCCACACACAATACAAAGAGAACTATGGCGCACATGACTGGGATGGCCAGGGTGAGTGTCCGCAGTATTGGAAGTTCAAAGGTGGAGAGACCTTTGTTATGGCCATCGAGGATCCCAATCTTAGACCTGAGAACATTGATGATCTTAAGGCGTTGATTGAGTACTCAGACCACTATCAGGAGGAGTATGTCTTAGATTGGAGTTTCGTGGACGAGGGAGAGGCTGTGTGTGAGGACTGGGAGACTCCCTGGACTATATACCGTGAGGCAGATGGGGCCTACTATGCGAGCCGTTGGGTGCCTGCAGAGGACTATTGGACTCCCGGCTACAAGGGCAAGGCTCAGAGCTATAAGATGGAGCTGGGTGGCGAGAGAAGCCACTATCAAGAGGAGTACGTCAAATTGGCTGAGCCTGAGATGGCTTAGACGTGGACAGGTAGGGAGTGGAAACCCGGTTAGGCCTTAGACCTATATACAACTAAGGCGGGAGAGCTAGGCGCCCTCATAGAAAGGCCTAGCATTTATCTGTGGCATTTGTGCAACACCTGAGCCTTCGCCCATCGGGAGCGTAGTTTATTATAACATATTTTGGACGAGATGTCAACCAAAATAATTAGATTTTTTTTGGTAAAAAATGGTTGACCTTAGACTATTTTGGTGCTATAGTGTAACTATAAACTAAACAACGCAAAGAGGGCAAACTATGCAAAACATTAAATTTCCGTTCGCAGTACAACTTGCAGGGGACAGCATTTGGGGCTATGAGGGTCCGCAAACTGTCTCAGTCTCAGACATCGCTGTGTACGAGGATGAGGACTACAAGATGATCGACGTAGTACACGATACAACGTGGGAGATCTACACAGACAGTGGCTTTGAGGCCGCAATTAGCAAAGCACTTGGCTATGAGGTGCAATTTACAGAGCAAGGTATGCAACAAAACGGCATGGCCTCTATGGAAGCATAGCATAAAAAAAATGGTTGACACTATAGCATTTTGGTGCTATAGTGTTAATATAATTAGGAGGGCAATATGAAAAAGACTATTATAGCAACAGCGATCTTGGCATGTTTGCATACGGCGGCCGCAGGGGCAGAGAAGCTGACATCATTCGATCACGCGGCAGAGCTAACAGATCAAGCCAAGACCATACTATTCCAAGAGCTGAACGATCAGAACGCAGAGAACCACACACATCCTGCGATCACTTGTCTAGCAGAGAACATCTACTTTGAAGCACGAGGCGAGAGCTTTAAGGCCAAGATAGCAGTGGCCAACGTCACACGTAATAGAGTAGAGGACAGCAGATGGCCGAGTACCTACTGTGGTGTGGTTCAGCAGGGACCTGTGAGGGAATCATGGAAGACCAAGAAGATCAAGGACCTTCCGGACAACCAGCGAGTGTATTACCCACGAAAGCACAGATGTCAGTTCAGTTGGTACTGTGATGGGGTCAAAGATGTGATATGGGCCAACATGGAACGCACAGGAGAGACCATCGAAGGCAATGCTAGAGCTTGGAGAGAATCAGTACGTATTGCGATAGCCACACTGGCTCAGGGTGATTACATCATCAAGGACAACACTGGTGGGGCCACTCACTACTATAATCACAACCTAGTTGATCCGCATTGGGCAGACAGCTATAAAACCACAGCCGTTGTGGGCAATCATACGTTCAAAAAATAGGGGTTGACAATTGGATTGGATGATGCTATTATATAAACACAATAAGGAAATGAGGGCACAATGAAAATTTTAGACATAGAAACAGATGCAACATGGCAGAGTGGTTCAAGCCTCGCAGGCTATGTGACAACCACTTATGAGGATATCGTGGCCAAGTTTGGTGAGCCAACAGCCGCTGGTGATAAGACCACCGCAGAATGGACACTTGAATTCAAGGTTCTAGAGGACGATGCAGAGGACGAGGACGATTGGGACTACGTCTACGCAACCATCTATGACTGGAAAGAATCAAGCACGCCTATGGGGCAGTACCGTTGGCACATTGGTGGGTTCGACAATCGAGCTGAAGAATGTGTGCAACAGGCCCTGGAAAATAATGGTTGACATTTGGATAAAGAGGTGCTATTATATAAACATAATAAGGAGGGCAACTAGATGGGCATGTATAATCTAATAGAAGACAACGTAAACAAGTTCTGGGACATAGCCAACGACAAGGCTGGAGAGTGCGAGAGCTTGGATGAATTCGTTGAAGCAATGACTCCGCACGTGGATCTACTACAGGGTAGTTCCGAAGGAGAGTGCGTTGAGGAAGCAATCAGCGAGGCTTGGGGCGAATACTGGGCCAAATATAATATGTAATTAGGGGTTGACTTTTGGTTAACTTGGTGCTATTATATAAGAACAATAACAAACAAAGAGGGCAAAATGAAAACAACGATTAACACAATTTCCGGACTATTGATAGCAGTTGGACTGATGGCAATGGCAGGTTCAGCCAACGACTGTGATGGTGCTTGTATGGACACGGCCAACACCTTAGGTGAGATGCTAATGGTAGCAGGTGTAGGTTTTACCATGGTGCTGTTTGGTGCAATGGTCTTAATCAGCAACAGCCAGGAGCAATAGGATGTTGGAAGTAATTGGATTCATCGCTGTAGCATATCTTATCTTTAAATTCGCACCCGCAATCATCGAAGCAGGGTTCAAGTTCGCTGTGATCTGTTTGGGATTCGTAGCGTTCCTGTTCATCTGTGCATGGATTTGGGGTAGCATTTTGGTAATGATTAATTAAAATAAATGGTTGACATTCAATTAAATTGAGTGTATACTGTAAGTATAACAATTAGGAAACGAGGGCAATATGAAACTTAAAAACATTGGTTCAAATATGACAGAGATCGAAGTTAACGGCAAGAGCATCATGTTCAGCTATGAGACTCCGGTTGCAGGCTACTGTGAGCAGGGTGCGTTTAGAACAGACACCAAGTTCAGCGTAACCACTAGCAAACAGATCAACAAGTACCTAGGTGGCAAAGACGTAGGTAGGGTTGTACCCCAGGCTTGGATTGAAGGTTTGGTAGCCTAATGAAAACGATTTTGGTAGTCCTTTGTGCTATGAGCTTGACCGCTTGTGGTACAATGACTCCAAAAGATATGTTGAAGACCGCGAATGCGTTCCGAAATGTATCTAAGATTACCGCTCCAGGTGTAGAAGAAGAATTGGTTGTTATGACCAAAGACATCTTTGATCCTGCAAGGGGTGGTGGTTTCAACAAATAATGGTTGACATACTCACCATTAGATGTTATTATAACTTGAGTATGAATAGGCAAACAATAGGAGGCCAACAATGAGTACCACTAAACTGTACACGGTAGCCGGCACGTCAAACAACAACGGCAAAACAAAAGTAAGGTTCGCGAATGACTATGTGAGTAGATTCAAGATCCTTGTAAAGAATCAACACGAGGACATCAAAATCGTAGAACTGCCATCAGCAATGAACAAGGCAGATGTATGTAAGTTCTTGTCAACTCATGCAGAGTTCCAGACAGAAGCACAACAGTCTGCGATCAATGAGTTCGTTGTAAGAAACATCAAACTTGATGCGACTCCAACAGCACCGGCACAGCCTGTAGCTGAAGCAGAGACCATTGAGGTAGAGCTAGAGACTGCATAGTATTGCAGTCCAATAGGGGAGGCACTGACTAAGAGCCTTCCTTTGAAGAAGCTGGTTGTGAATGGTTAATACTAGTTCACGTTGCATTAAACCAGAGCCCGAACGTTGCGTACCAAGGCTCGGCCAGCTTACTTCATAAATTTTCATTTAGAGGTTGACAACCGTCCTTGGTTGTGTTATAGTAAGACATCATAAGAAGATCAGAAGAGGATCAAATCAAATCATTTTAGTTACTGCCCTTAGCTCAGCTGGATAGAGCAACAGCCTTCTAAGCTGTAGGTCGTAGGTTCGAATCCTACAGGGCAGGCCAACAATGCTCGCGTGATGGAATTGGTAGACATACCGGACTTAAAATCCGGAGGCTGTAATGGCCGTGGCGGTTCGAGTCCGCCCGCGAGTACCAAAGGTAAGTACCGCCCGGGGGAGCAACCGCCCTCATGTAAGACTTCCCCGGGCAGGGAAATAAAATGGTTGACAAGTGATCCAATTGGTGTTATAGTATATGTATAGTTAGAACAAACGGAGGGCATCCAATGATTAGAGTACACACAACAGGACTTGAAGGTGAACGTTTCCTCAAGCTAGATGAAGTCAACATCCACACACAGAAGATTGACTCTTACAACGGCGCACCATACATCTTGTTCGAGCACAAGGACTATCCAGGAGGAGCGTTGAGTGCTACATTCGATGGCACCTATTGGGACTGTGATTTAGATTAATTAGGGGTTGACAACTGCACCTTTTGGTGCTATAGTATAAACATAATAACAAATGAGGGCACTATGAACAATCAATATGAAGTTACCAAGCAGAACGCAAAACTAGCCGACATTGGTCGTGCGATGATGGACTATTCAGAGTTCTACGGTGTTGCTAATGGACTGGGTCATCTCAAAGATGCTCAGCTGGCCACACTGAATCAGCTCACCCATGTAGGCGGAATGCTTACCAAAATTGGTGTGCTGTTTGGACCGCGAATGAGTGATCTAAGCGATAGCGACAGAGAATTAGTTGCAAAGTTCAGCAAAAAAGAACTTGACATTCAGAACGTTTGATTGTATACTGTAAGTATAAACAATAAAGAAGAGAGGGCAAAATGGCAACAGATTTGAAATCACACGCACAGGGCGTATCATTGACAAGGTTCGCTGGTGGTGTGGACCGCGGAGTATGCGTCCAGGTCACAACCAAGAAGCGTCAACCTGTAGGCACAGAGTTCTTTGACTCATTGCAATTGACACGAGCACAGGCCGCGGCATTGGCGGCTGACTTGATGGACTTTGCTCAGGGCAGAGAAACAGAAGATTTTGAATAATTAGAGGTTGACAACTGTAGCATGTGATGCTATAGTATAAGAACAATAAGGGCACACTAACACACACAACTGAGAGGGTTAACATGACAACACAAATTGAAATTAAAAGCGGCACGTACAAGATCCGTGGCAAAGACGTAGAACTTGCGGGCATGGTCTTTCCAATGGTGGAAGAGTTCAAAGTAGGTAGCCAAGGTGGTTACGTAACAGTGGATGGATCAGCAATGGCTGGCTTCCCAGACCGTAACATCAAGATCAAAGTTAACAGCAGTGATGACTATGCTGTTACTAAAAAGAAGACAACTGTACGTGAAGAAACAGATGAAGAGACCATTGAGCGTCTTAGAGAACGTTTCCAGATCCTAGAAGACATGACCAAAGCATGTAAGAAAGGCGATGTACGTGCAATGATCGTAACAGGCCCTCCAGGTGTGGGCAAGAGTTTTGGTGTAGAGAAAGTGCTAGGCAAGCATGACATGATCGCAACGTTAGGTGAACGACCTGCCAAGTATCAGGTAGTCAAGGGTGCTATGAGTGCAATTGGTCTCTACTGTAAACTGTTCAACTATGCAGACAAAGACAATGTACTAGTGTTTGATGACTGTGACTCAATCCTACAAGAAGACCTGAGTTTAAACATCTTAAAAGCCGCACTGGATTCGAAAGCTTCAAGACGTATACATTGGAACACAGACAGTTTCAAGTTGCGTAACGAAGGTGTGCCGGATTCATTCGAGTTCAAAGGCTCATGCATATTCATTACCAACATCAAGTTTGAAAACGTTAAGAGCAAGAAGATGAGAGATCACCTAGCGGCCATTGAAAGTAGATGCCACTATATCGATCTTACCATTGACAGCGAACGTGAGAAGATGTTGCGTATCAAACAAATCGTAGGTGATGGCATGTTAGCTAAACATGCACTAGATGAAGAAACACACGAACGAGTGGTAGACTTCATCGACATCAACAAAAAGAATCTCCGAGAGCTTAGTCTAAGGACTGTGCTTAAGGTGGCCGATCTCGCTAAAGCCTTTCCAGACAACTGGGAAGCAATGGCTGAGAATACAGTACTGCAACGAGCCTAATAGCCCTCAACCCTGGCTCTGTACTGTACCGAACCCCTGCTAGTGTGCCCTCGCTATGCAGGGGTTCACCTTGACAAAAACTCCATAAAATAAATGAAAAAAACCTGCTGATTTTGGTTGACATATTGGATTGCAGACTGTATACTGTAAGTATAAACAATAAAGAAGAGGGTACGCAATGAGTTATATCACAGACAAATGGAACGCAGGTGAAGTACACTTCCAAGATGGCGCGGCTGGTTGGTTGTTTGATTCAGGTGAGTTCCGTCCGCTTATGGACGATGCTATGCGAGAACTACACTATGAAGGCCTGGTTGATGCAGACTGTGTAGAGATCACAGCGTTTGCCAGAGACTTGTACACAACCAAATCAATTGCAGAGTACCGTGTAGCACAGAGTCAACGTAGTGCAGAACAGATTGCTGAAGAACGAAGCGAAGCTAGAGCCGCTATGGGCGAGGGTGTAGAGATGGTAAACATCATAACAGGAGAACGATACACAACTTAGAGTTGTGTATTTTTTGGTTGACCTTTGGCTCAACTGAATGTATTATAATAGTATAAACTAAACAAAGCGAGGGCAATATGCAAACAACAACACAAACAACAGACACAGAACTATTAGTAGACACAGCACGTAAGGCCGCTGAAGGTGCACAGGCCAAGTTCCTAGCAGAGTGGACAGCCAACACAGGTGGCAATGAGTATGGTGAGCCAATGTACTGTGGCTTTGCTTGGGTTACTATACACCCAGAGCACAAGGGCAACACTAGGTTGGGTAAGCTAGAACGTAGAGTAATAGAGAGCATGGGCTTTCGTAAGGACTGGACAGGCAAGGCTTATCAACTGTGGAACTGCACAGGCTATGCTGGTCAGAGCATGGACGTTAAAGAAGCAGGGGCACAGGCCTATGCTGAGGTACTGCGAGGTGCAGGGTTTAAAGCATACATGGGTAGCAGAGCAGACTAAGGGAGGTCACAATGTATACACTACACGTACCAGCAGGCACATATGCAGAGACTAGCCTACTACGGCTAGCAGTACTAGTCTTAGCACATAGGCTAGAGCACTTGTTCAAGGGTGAAGGCTTTAGAGATTAGTCCTAGCCTCTGAGGAGCGTGACACTCCATCAAGTCACAGAAGGAGGATCGGAAACGGTTCTCCTTTTCTTTTGACCCCTGGAGGCATAAGAAAAAAATAAAAAATAATTTCGGCCGGGGGGCATATATATAATATTTTCAAACACTTACACAGCACATGCATGGTCTAATTCCACCACCCAACTTTGAAAAGTACTTCACCTTATTTTTTTGTAATCTAATTTTTTACCCTGCAGGACCCATTTCGGAAAATAAATACATGTATGCACAAGGACGTTCCCACACTAGAAGACCGTGTACTAGCTATCAAACTGCGTATAGCACAGTTCAAAGCTGAACACCCAGGGTTATACACTAGTCATACTACTGCACACACTAGCAGTCATACGACTACTACTACTCGTACAGCTACTACTAGCATCAAGGACAAACTCAATAGCATACGCTAAGAGTGCCTCGCGTGTAGTACTAGTATAGTCGCTACACATGATTAACTCAATGTGTGTGTTGTTAAGTGTATACATAATGATACGCACACAGGTTTAAATACTACTAGTACACAGTCAGGGTAATCTATTTAGGGGGCTAAGTCAATTATCGATCCGTTCACAGCCATAGCGGCGGCTACCACTGCATTCAATACTGTTAAGAAGTTTGTACATGCAGGACAAGAACTAGAGAACACACTTGGTCAAATGGGCAAGTGGTATACTAGTGTGAGTGACTTTAGACATGCACAACAGCAGGCCAAGAACCCACCATTGTTTAAAAAACTGTTTGCCGCAGGTAGTGTAGAGGAAGAAGCACTAGCACTACTAGTACACGAAAAGAAAATAGCAGAACAAGAAAAAGAACTACAGCAGATGCTCAACATGCGTTATGGCTGGGGCACATGGGATGAACTAGTACAGATGAGGCGTAAGATACGTGCCAAGCGAGAAGCTACTGTATACGCACAAGAACAACGTCAACGAGCGTTTATTGAAGCTGTGACCATAGGGGCTATGATCATAGCGATGTGTGTTGTCATCGGCGGTATTGTATACGCTGTGGGTCTAGGGCAAGGACGCTGGTAAATGCTACATGCGTTCATGTTGATGGTGCTCATAGCTGATCAACCACAACCAAATCCAATGTATTTTCGTAGCATAGATGTATGCCAATACTATGCGGCACGTGTACCACGTCAATACGGCAATTATGGTAGCAAACACCTAGTACCTGCAGAGCATAGAATAACTGCTTACTGCAAGCCTGTGTACATTAATAGCAACACTAAGACCCTATACGATCACTAGGTTTAAACGCATTTAAACAGCGTTATACGCTTGTTTCCACGTCTGAGCAGTATGTGTACCCTAAAACACCTTAAGTGCAAAATAAGAGCCATTTAGGCTGGATTTAGGCACACTACAGACACCGTAAATGCATGGTAAAAAACACCCACGAAAGAGGTTTACATTGTGATTTAAGAGGTGGATAAAATTTTGCGTACTGCACTTCGTGCTCTAAAATTACCGCGATCGCCTAAAGGCTCTAAATGGCTTTACCGCTTCGCGGCTTTGTCTGCACATGCAAACCAATGTGCAAGTTCTGGATGCTTGTCCTGGTTGGGTATTAGTTGTGTGGGCAATGGCGCATCTCCCAAACTGTTGAGCATGTCCTTGTAGACCTGTGCATGATCACGCCATTCAGGATTGTTGGCTATCCAAAATATCACCCTGTCCAAGTATACGTCATAGTCTGGTGTTAGACTGTTTGGGGGAAGTGTTTGATCTTGTGTGTGACTCAGCTCTACAACTACACCGTAGTGTTCTTTGAGTTCGTCTATCCACTGTAGCTGATCCAAACTAGCTGTAACTGTTAGAGCACTATGTACAAACTCAATGCGTACAGGATGTCCGTTGGTCTTTGTGGCTTCTTGAAAGTGCCATTCAACTTCTTGTTCTATGTCAGGCCATTCACTGCCATAGTGTTTGAATCCATGTCCTTGTAGTCTAAGCATACTAGTATTTAAACTTCGTGGCAAAAACACCAAGTACTTGTGAAATTTTTTTTGATCAATTTTTTTTTACTCTACAATGGGAGTTTGGGTAAAATCGTATACTGGCACATACCAATGAGCATCATTAAAGAATTTTCCCTTGATGCGTAGTTCCATGCGTTTTTTACTTTTTAGTACATAAATTTTAGCATGTGTTGGATCTGCAATGTTTAGAATATTCATTGTGGTTCCACTAGGATTAAAACAGCATTGTGTGCTATCGTAGTTGGGCATAGTACCTGCATCTATTCGAAACATAACCAACCTAATATTTAAATCTTTATTGTGCCGCCAAAACACACTAATGTAATAGTTGTCTTTGTCAAACACTTTTTTAATCCACGGGTCCACAGTACTGTTCCAAAGTTCTTGACTATTTTCTTTTTGAAAGTTTTCATCAATTCGAAATTCAGTTTTTAAACTTTGTTTAATACTTGCTTCACTGCTGGTTCCAGTCCATGATCCACTAAGTCCTTTTACATCATAATGCACATGGTCGTGTACACGAACGTCTTCAGGATTGTTTCCATGACCTACCCACTTACCACCTTTCCATTCTAGTGCATCTGCAAGAGCATACTCCCATGCTTCTTTTGCAATTTGAAAAGGGCGACCCTTTTCTAGATCTTTGCGATTAGGACCAATTCTACTTTCTAATTCAATTTGTAAATTATCCAAAGTAGTTTGTTCTAGTAGGTCACGGATTTCATCCGCAGTCATAGGGATCATTGAATACATTTAAATTAGATCTTTCGTGTGCCGTCAAATACGCACACAAAGTACAAGCCATAGTCGCCTGTGTTGTGTACTCTATGAAAGTAACCATCTTGAATTAGTACCACGCTTCCAGGACCAACAGTCTCTAGTGTGCGTTCTCCGTTGGTTGAAATCAATTCCATTTCACCTACACCTTCTACAAAGTAGTATACTTCTTCTTGTCCTACGTGTGCATGTCCTGTAGTACTCTTACCTGCTGTAAGAAACGTACTGCTCAATGCTAGGTTACGTAGACTTGTATTGTCTTTGACTATGTAGCGATCGTCTTCTTTTACAATTTCACCACCGATGTCTTTGATATGTACTTGCATATTAACTCCCGTATAGCTGTTTGTTTAGTTCTACTAGTTTAGGTCCAATTTGTTTGTGTGTGTCTTTGTCATCGCTGTGTAGCTGATGTATTTTGAATCCGTCAGTTAGATCCAAATCATTTCCTGTGAGTATGCTGTTGACACACTTGTCTGATAGCGAGTCATGGTTGTCACGAATCATATGATTGTAGCGAGTGTCAATGCCTCGTCGGTACCATAAGTCTCTTTGTTCTAGTGTAACGAATTCATTGTTGCTTAGTGTATTGGTCATATCACCGTGTACTCTAACCAATCCTTTAAAGTCAATGGGCATTTCAAAACCCGGTATCAACAACAGACTACAACCTACAGTTGTTTGTACACCCTTTAACCATGCTACCTGTGTTTCAAATCTAAACTGATCAATGTCGTTGCGTTGTAGATTTACAGCATAACCTTGTACACTATCAATTACATCTTGATCGATGTGTTCTTTTGCGGCCATCTGTGACCAGTTGCCGATCATATAGTTTGATAGTTCTGGAAAGTCTTTGATGAACCAATGACGATATAAACTTGTAGTAACTACTACAACTACATCATTGGCAGTTAGTGTTGGAATACATTCACGTAGCTTCATTAGTATCCAGTCATTGCTGGTACCTACCATACTGTGATTGACTAATCCGTCCACATGCAGTTTCTCTGCAAGTTGTCTTGTCCAAGTCCAATCTGTTTCGTAGTCTACTGTAAAGCTGTCGCCAAAGAAATAAATCTTTCTACTCATCGTCATCACCTAGATTAGCAAGGAAGCTTCTAAGTTTAGTACTGTCTGTTTGTGCTCTTACTTTGCCTATTGGAGCACCTTCGTTGGGTTCTTTTGGTGTGTCTGGTTCTTTGTCTGTGGTAACATTAGTGTTACGTTTTAGACTGTCCATAATACTACTCTGCGGAGCCGCACCATAACCACTGCCGTCATCATCCTCATCTAAGTTTCTAATACGCAAACAATCAATGTCAAACTCTAGATCAATCTTTGCACCTACACCACTTGATGAACGTGTCTTCATTAGCTGTATTTGATATCTACCACGTTCACGCATAGCTCTACTTGTAAAGATACCAATCACGTTATCAGCAGTTTGAATCTTACTAAGTCCACCACTGATGTGACTGTGATCAAATTCAATTTCTTCTACACTTGATCTATTCAACTGCGATGCTGTAACAAAAATACAACCCAGTTCCATTGCCAAGTTACGTAGTTCTTCACTTACATATTTGTCTTTAACATACAAGTTCTCTGCACTAATCTTTTGTCCTATTGGCATAAGCAAATCCAAATAGTCAATCAATAGTACGTCTACTTTGCGTCCTGTTTTAACTTCATACTCTTTGATATAACTTCTTACATCATTGGTTGTCTTACCACTTGGCATATACTTGACTTGTAATGCACCTGATTTCTTGCCCATCATCTTGACTTTCATTTCAACACCGTCAAGATCTTTAAATATTTCTCTGCTAGGTATCTCAGTCATCATACTGTCAATACGCATACTTACTAGTGCTTCACTAAGTTCTAAACTTAGATACACAACATTCATACCTTGTGTTGCCCAGTTAACTCCTAGGTTAGCCAAGAACAAACTCTTACCTGCACCTGATCCACCTGCAAATATATTAAGCTCGCCTTTGTTAAAGCCACCAAACAGTTTCTTGTCTAGTGCTTCCCAGCCTGTGCTTACTTGTCCGTTGTTGTCTTTTAGTCCTAGCAGTCTACCTTTAGGATCTTTAAAGTAGTCAATACCTAAGTCTTTTTGTAATCCAATCTGTACTGCTTCTTTGACTAGACTCTCGCACTGACCATACTCACCTTTTTCAATCAAGTCAGCACTTGTTAAAATTGCTTTCTCTAATGCTTTGTGCCTACTAAATGTTTCAAAGTCATTCAATAACCAATCATAGTGTTGTTCATTAAGTCCTGTTGGAATTTTTAAATTAGTACCTGGACATGCACTATTAACAATTTGTTCTGTAGGAAGTGTGTTGTGTTCTGCAACAAAGTCTCTAATAAATGTAGCACCTGCTTGTAGATTACGGTCAAAACTTTCTGGATCAAAGATACCCTGACAACGCACAAATGTTTGTGCATCGCTTAACATAATTTCTAAATATGTTTTTTGGATATCAAATCCGTAATCAGTATTTTGTTTCACGCAGTTATTCCTTTGTTATGCTTTACTATTATACCACATTGTTGGATCAAAGTCAATCGTTCGTTTCTCCAATGCAAGTACTGCACCAATACAACTTCCAGGATCACCTGGGTTTGGCGGTACGTAAATTGAATTCCAATCTTGTTTGATTCTATTTACTGCATCTCTATTTAATGCACATCCGCCTGTGAGAATTAAATTTCGACTTTGAAGATTATTTTTACACCAAGTACTTTGACTTTTAATAATCAATTCAAATACAAACTGTGTTGCATTAGCAAGTCTTTTCATATCATATTCAGTGGTTAGGTCTGACTTGTACCAACTAGCACCACGGTGTAGATTGTGTTTAAACTTGACACCTGGTACACTACCATCTAATGGTCCATCAATGAATGTATCAACCATGTGATTGATCAATTCTAAATTTTCTGACGTAGCAATGTCATTACCCATTTGTGATACTAGATACTCATCTCTGTTTGCTACAAGGCCCATACGTTGTGTCATTGCACTATAGAACAATCCAATGCTGTGTGGATATCCTTGACTGTAAACTTTTTTAAGTTTACGATTCTTATCACCATGCCAAATAGTAAATGTTTCAAACTCACCAATAGAGTCTAAACACATTACAACTGCATTCGGTTCTGCTTGTGTGTAGAATCCATATGCGGCATGACTAGTATGATGTTTAGCAAACCTAACAGGGCATTTGATGTCCCATTGTTTTAGATAGTTTGTGATATTGTTTTCCATAAGCACTTCACGTACTGTGCCTTGTCCTGCTCGCCATTGTCTAAATGATTTAAGGTATGGTAGTTCGTACCAAACAACTTTGTCTGGCTCGCCGTATAGTTTACGTGCCATTGCAATTTGTTCGTCACTGTGTTTAGGATCTCCTGGTACGTCACTAAAGTCTTTTGCAAGACTAGCCCACAGACATTGTAGATCGTCAAACGGTCCTTTCTCAAAGACTGCTAAACTAGCATCGTGACTGTTACCAACCATACCCCAAATAATCATTTATCTTTTCTCCGAGATCTTATCTGCAAGTCCGTATGCAACTGCTTCTTCGGCACTCATAAAGTAATCACGATCCATGTCTTTCATAAAGTCTTCTCGTGTCTTGCCTGCTGAGTTGTGCTTAACATACAAGTCAGTTAGATTCTCTTTTAGGTATTGAATCTCTTTGTAACGTATTTCAATATCACTTGCCATACCCGAAGCACCGCCGCTTGGCTGATGAATCATTGTACGTGCATTTGGTAATAGGATACGCTTACCTGGTGTGCCTGCTTGTGCAAGGAATGATCCCATGCTACATGCTTGTCCTAATACTATTGTGCTAACATCACTTTTAATATATTGCATAGTATCATAGATAGCCATGCCACTAGTAATAACACCGCCTGGGCTGTTAATATAAAAGTTAATTGTTTTTTCTGGTGCTTGACTTTCTAAGAAAAGCATTTGTGCTACTACAACGTTTGCACTATGATCGTCTACTGGACCATTTAACATTACAATTCTATCTTTTAGTAGTCGACTGTAAATGTCATATGCTCTTTCGCCTTTGCTTGTAGATTCTACTACCATTGGTACTAACATCTATTCTTCTCCTTGGTTATGATTTGGCTCAACGTTCCATACGTTAAAGCTCATGCTTATTCGTTCAACATCGCTTTTAAATGGATACACACTATGCTTTAGTCCTGCATTAAACAATAGTATGTCTCCGGTCTTTGGTATTACTTTATGTGTTCCGTTAACGCCTAACACGTCAGAACCATAAAAGAATTCTAATTGCCCTGGGCAACGCATATTACTTCTTAAATTATCATTTGCTTCTTCTGCAATTACTTCTGGCACATCAATATATAATATTGCACTAATCATTCCTGAGTGACTGTGCATAGGATTAAATTCATTTGCCTTTTGAAAGTTAATCCACGGTCCAGTGTTTAAATTAAAATTCATACTTGCAAAGTCAGGTGTTTCAGTTGATGGGTTAATCATATGTGTTTGTCTATGATCCCAATCTGTTTGCATGTATGTAGCTAAATGCTTACTTACTAACTTCATAAACTCCTGTTGTTGATCAGGATCCATAATTGCTTGTAGTTGGTCATCAATGTTACCTGCTAGATCACTGCCCACGTTTTCTTTTACATCACGTGTCCACGTTGCACACTTATGTAGCAATGTCATTAGTTCGCTACTCATAGTGCTACGATAGATAGTAGGACCAAAAGGTCTAATTAATTCATAATCCATTATTTGTAAATGAAAGGATCTTTCTTTTGAAGTTCCTTAATCCTCTGTTTAAATTTTCTATTCTTCTGCCATTTCTTGTACCATCTAATTGGAGATAGTAACTTGTCTTTTAACCAAACCATTTTTTACTCCTAAGTTTAATCTTTAATGATGAGCTTTCTGAATGTGTTACAATTTGATGTAGTGTATATATTCTTCCATACTTTGTAATTGCATCGTTCACATCATTAATGTCTTGATCCCAGTCCGGCATACTAACACTCCAACCAAATTCTATTGCTTGATCAATTAGTTTATGTCCTGCTTCATCTCTATCTGGAACTAGTATTACTTGCTTATTTAACGACTTGATGAGTAGGTGCTGTTGATCTTTGACTTCGCTACCTAGTAGTGCTAGTCCTTCTATGCCAATAGCATCCATAGGTCCTTCAACTACAATAACAAACTGTCTACGATAGTCTTGTTGATCCATATTAAACACATAACCAGGCTGTTGCTCACTCATATATTTTGGAGCACCATCAGTAACTTTCCTTGCTGTGTATCCTACTATTTGATTGTTAAAATAAAACGGAACTATTAATCTATCTCTGTATCCAATCTTAGGTGTCCAATGAAAGTTGTAGTCTTCTAAGTACAACTGTCTTGACTTCATATACTCTAATACTTTAATTAAATGAGCGTCAGTAGTATCAGTATATTCGCTTATTGGCTTTGCACCTTCTGGCAGTTCTACTGTCTTAAACTCTGGCATACGTGTTATTGCTTGTAGAGCTTCGTCGGATTCAAATTGTAATACTGCTAGGGATAGTTTATTAATAGCATCATCGCTAACGTTAATCCATTGCAAGAACTTTTTCATCTTGTAGGTAATACGTCTACCTTTATTCCAACTTGCTGTGTAGCCACAATTGAAACAATGATAGCTTACACCTTCTTCTGCATTTTGGATTAGTCCACCACGTTGTCTAGTATCAGCACCTGTACCATTGTGTACGCAACAAGGAGCATTGAAGCTGGTCCAACCACTTGGTGTAGTTTTACGCTTCGCAGGCAAGTGTGCTAATATAGTTTCGTGTACGATTCCGCTCATAGTATTATTATACTATAAGTCTAGATAAAAGTCAACTAGTTTCTTACTAGAATTTTATCCAATGTACCCGATCCCGGAGTAGTATATGCTATTCTTAAGTGTGAGTAAACTCCGTTAAAGTTTACATATTTTGGTTGTGTTTCGTTGGCTAAACTTACGGTTGCAATAGTACCCCACGGTGTTCCATTAGTAACTTGGTTATCTAACGTGCCTTGTATTTCTATATCACCTGTAAAGTTTGTTGAGTAAACTGCCGCTGTGTGTAGTGCTGAATTACCATTACGTGTTGCTTCAGCAGTAATTGCTTCACTAACATAATTCCCTGTGCTTGGATTAGTTTCAGTAAACGTATCAATACTGTACGTTGCACTTGGTCCTGGAAATGCTTCTGAGCTAATCATTATAGTGCCTTTAACACCAAAGTGACTATCAGCATATGTTACTACGTTAGTATTGTCGCTGTCCTTAGTTAAGAATACATTATAACTTACATACTGTTGTTTAACATCTAACAAATCATTAGCAGTAATTAGTATAGAGAACTGACCTTTCTTTGACGGTGTACTTGTTTCTAGGATGGTACCAGTCTTCTCTAGAATTAATACATTGTTTTCATCGAATGCCATTAGCTTAGGTGTGTAAGTATTAAGTATGCTTACAGGTTTTTGATCTGAATTTTTAATCTCAAAAGATATTGTGTTATCAATACCTCGATATATTTGTAGGGTTCTCTGGTACACTGGTCTATACTCCGTTATGTTATTAGCCAAATCCGCAACTAGGCCAACTCTATTACTTGCTAAATATCTGTATGTTAATTGGGACATATACATATTTATTCAACTTAAAGAGAAACAATGTTACTAAAAGATATCGAAACTAACTTCCCGTTCTTAAGCATCGTACAGTATGGTGGCAACGAGTATGTTGGTATCATTAACAACCAGGATAATTATGTAACAAGCATGTATGTTTATACCGCATTGAATACAGACGAATCAAAAAAAGCATTTCTCGATCTTGGAGAAGCATGGTGGTTTGAAAGTAATCGAACAATACCGATCAGTATCTTTCTACCGAAAGAGTTTCCTGCATTTAGACATTGTCTAATGACAATGAATACTAAAGATGTAAAAGTAACAGTAGGACCGGTTGTAAACTTAGGAAACTTAGCAATTAAAAGAGTAAAACGTAAGAGTGTTCAACTAGTACGTAAACCCAAATAAATCTACTTGTAGCGTTTAGTTAAAAGTTTTGGTCTATAGTGCTGAGCCTTAAACAGGCTGTTATGTATGAATTGCGTAATCTTACTATGTGAGCTTCGATAATCGCCAACCGCCGTCTCCATTTCAAATGTTTCACGCTTAAAAGGAATAACTTGAGCTAAAGGCATTCCTCTCTCAAATGTAATTTCTTTGTCAATAGGTGCAGTAAAAATTGTATTGACGTGTAGTTCATGATAGATATCTGTATCAACTACTCCATGCATTACTTCTAAGTTATCATTTTTTGAATATGTAGGAGTTATAATTAATGAACTATATCCAGGAGGAGTTCTTAACATCCAAGGATTCATAAACTTAAATGCGCCTCTGTAACTATCTTTATGAAATGGATAGTTGTCCATTTGTTCTTCTGGATGAAGCTGTGCAGTAAACATACTTGAAACGTTAGGCGGAGTCGCATAACGTACTTCAGTACCTTGCATGTTTTTAACTTGTGTTACTTTATAATCACACCACAATGGAATAATATAACCCATACCTAGTACGTCAAGTACAGCCGGACAACGTCTTAAGGTGCTTGACTCTCTACGATATTCTTTACTGTCATCTGTATTAGCTCTTTGATTTTTAAACCATTCAGGCCAAAACTTTGATGCAGGCAATACTGGTAATGTTTGTTCTAGTTCTTCGTACCCTGTGAAAAATTTAATCTTCGTTGTCATGTTTAATCCTTTCGCACAATAAGTTCATGTGAACAATAATAGCATGTGCGTAAGCTACTGCGTGTGCTTTCTTAAAGTAGTATGCTCCATCAGTTGGCTTTGTCCACACTTCCTTGTGTATCTCTTCCCAACTCTTGTTCGCTAGATGTCTCTTCGCTGGTCTTATTATCGCTAGTGTCGCCGCCAATTCTAATACCGAGCTGGGCTTCAAGACTTTTAATAGACTGCTGTGCCCGTTTAGATGAAAGACTTTTTCGCTGAAGTCTTCGTGTTCCAGAAGTTGCCATAGTGGTTTCCTTTCCATTAGTTCGTTTAGATGTTCTTCGTTTTTTACTTCGTCATAGATTGATACATTTAAAAAGTCTAATTTAAAGTATCCTCTTTCTTCTGCTGTGTCGTGATCAACTGTGCTTAATAAGTCAATAGGATTATGTGGAATCTCAGTTGCGTAAATTCCTGTGTTATGCTTTTTACCTGTGTTTAACTTTGCTACACGATGTTTTAATTTATCGAGTATAATTTGTCTGTCTGCAAAGTCAATATCAATATCTGGCATATATTATAATCCTGCTTTCTTTACAATTTCTTTTACTAGTTCAACATCTACTGGACTTCTTTTAAATCGTGTACTCCAATGACTTGGATCAAGAATAGCATATACAATTTGTAATTGTTCATCATTCATTTTAGACACCATCTCTTTACCAGACTTGCAATTTAATATCAACCACGGACTTACTTTGCCGTCTACTATATCTTGACATACTCTATTTAAACTTACATAGTTAAAGTAGTCTTGCCACCTAGCTTCGTTGTCGTCACCCCATTCCATCATGTTTTTAACACTACGTTCAAGAGCAGTTTCAACACCTTCCTTACGAATAAGATCAAGTGCATACTTTTCATATAGTTCTTCTCTACACCAATGGTCTAGTTTAACTCCGCTTGTAACTACATAGTCAATATACTTCTCTGGGTATAACGGTCTTACGTTACTAACAAAGCTACCAAATTTTACAAATGCATTGTAGTACTGACTATTGCAAAACTGTTCATATGTTTTAACACCATCAAAGCGTTGACATAGTTTATAAAATCTATTAAACGTTAAGTACCCTAGTTGTACACGTTTCTCGTCTTTTTGTAAAGCTCTACGTTTCTTTTCACACATATGTACTGCAAGAGTTTTTTCTCTTGTGTACGATACTTTACAGTATGGACATTCAAATCCTTCGTTAGACTTTGACATCTTTTTTATCCATCCCGTGTTGCTCGGCAAGCTCTTTAAGTTCTTTTGTTGTAGATATTCTAGCAAGTAATTCTACCTCGTCTATTTTCATATTAGGAAACATTTCTTTAAGAAACTTAACAGCCTTGTTATCAGAGCCTTTTTGTTTTAATCCTAACCATTGATGGTGTCTGCTTTTACGTGTTGCGTTATGTGTTGCACACAACAGTTGCCATTGTAGCTGTGGATGTCTTGTTCCTAGTACATTCCAATTCTTGTTATAATATTCATTAGTGGCAATAACTGCCCATTCTTTTGCGTCTTGTGATCCGCTTACACTACTTGCATAACGATTAAGCAACCAAAAGTTTAATTCTTTACGCTCTTCTTCAGTCCATTCTTTATATGCACCTTTGGCATCCATATCCAAAGCCATAAAGATCTCACTTAAAGGTAGTTTATTTTTCTGTTTCATTACGTATAGTATACCATATTATAAGTGCTTTGTCAAGTTGTTTTTTGAGTGTATAATTTGTTTTGGCGCAATCAACCATATCCAAATATTCTTCAAAGTCCAGGCGTCCTTCATGCTTTTTGATTGCGTCAGAATCACCACCAATAATCCAACGAGGAATCTTATTGTGTGGAGGGTCACGATAACGAGCGTAGACAATACCATCGCTACGCTCATATATCAGTGCTTCACCTGGAAGCATCTTAGTCAAGATTATTTCTTCTTGGGTTTTACTTTTACTGTGCCTGCTGTATTCTTAGGTTTTGTACTCTTAGGCTTTGGCTTTGGCACTGGCTTCTTTTGTTCTGCCGCAACAATCTCACCAACCTCAGTAGGGTTAGGCATAATTGATTTAGTTATTTTACTTGTTGTCTTTTTAATTGAATCCCACATTCCCATAATATATCTCCTTATTTTTTTACAGTTGAGCCGCTAGTACGACGAACAATGTCATCGTGATTAAATTCTGCCCAGTATAGTTCAAAAGCGACTCCGTCTTCTAAACCTTCAAACTGGTGAATCTTTCCTGGCTTCACTTGTGTAAAGTCTCCAGCTTCAAGAATAGTTTCATCAACTAGTCCTTGATCATCTTGCCAAACACGAACAAGCATCTTGCCCGATTCAACAAAGAATCCGTTCCATTTATATTGATGTTCATGTTCTGAACATTTGTATCCTGCTTTATATTCGATACGATGAAATTCTAATACACCGTTCGCATGGATCAATTCTGTTTGACCCCAAATTTTGCCTGCTTTCATAATTATCTCCTAATCAACGAATTTAAATAATTTCTCTTGTACATGTGCATCAATGTTTACATACCGTCTAATAGTATTTGGATTATCACGCGGAGTTACTCCATGTAAACTATTCACTGTGTTTAAAAACATAACCATAGTGTTACGCTTGTAAGGTACATGTTCAACTACTTCAATATCGTCTGCTACTGCTTCACGTCCTGTTATTCTACGCCATTGCTTGCCTGCTACATTTCTATATACATTTAGTCCGCCATCAGTATTTTTATCTTCAGGCTTCTTAAAATAAAATAGACATGCAAACAATTCTTTACTTTGATCAACATGTGGAGTTCTAATTTGTATGTTATCTATTGCATTCATAACAAACTGCATTTCCATTCTTATTGATCCGCTCTTAGGAGCACGTCTTGGTGCAACATCACTACGTATATACTTGGTGTATAAACCTTCAGGGCAAAACTGTCCCGGTGGGTAGTGTTGTTCAAGACCTGGTCTAAATACTCTAATAACTTCGTCTTTAAATTCTCTACTAGTTGCATATGCACTAAATTCTTGCCATGCTTGACTTACTACTGCGGATTTATCAAAGTCATGATCTAAATAACGTGCAGTTCCAAAGCCGGTTGTTTCGCCTTTAGAAATAAATGTTTCTGGATACTCTGCTTCTAACTTTTCATACAAGTCCCAAGGTAGCACTTCCTCAATTACAACATAAGGAAAAGGATCCATTCTTAAGTTTTCTGGTTTAAAGTTTTGTAATACACTATATTGGTTCATTTGTAACGGTTCGCAATCTCATCGCTAGATATATTATCACCTGCATACAAGTGTTGCTGTGGCATCTCAAATTCTGCATCAGTTTTGCGTTTCATAATAGCAACAACCATAGGATCTCTTTCCCATTGATCTAATCCAAACTTACCTCTGTAACCTTTGTCACGTGATAACTTTTGTCCTAGCTTTTCAATGTGAGCACCGTCACTAGTGCCAATCCATACACCATGCATTTCATAATCGTTTTGATGTGCTAGACAGAAAAATAAGTTAGGATGAAAGCTATAAAAGCCGTGATCAACCCAACGATAAAAAGGAAGCACATGGATCATATATCCACCTACTTTGGTCATGTCGTGTATGTTTTTAAATACTGTGTACTGATTGAATACATGTTCGCCTGTGCCGTTGTTAGTTACTAGGTCAAACTGCTCAGTAAAATTATATGCTTGTTTGCAATCCAAATTAAGATCCATTGCAATAGCATCTTTTTCTGTGTTAACATCAATAGCAAGATATCTTCCAAAGCCTAATGCTTCAAAGTATTCTTTAGTTGTGTTAGCATGTTTATGAATACCACGTGCATTAAAAATTTTAGCTCGTGACTTATTATTCTTTAAACGTTGATTACCCATCTCACAGACTGTAGGAGTTTTGTTTGCTTTGATATCGTCGTATACGGAATCAATAGCTTCTGTAATTAAATTAGTAAAGCTCATATTATTTTCCTAACACTACTATGTATTTGTTATTTTCATGTACGCCACCACGCTTGTCTGTTCTTGTTTTCTCAAAGAACTCATGATGTATAATTTTTACGCCTGGCATATTAGTTTCAATCTTTTCTTTCCACCAACCTGGAGTTTCTACAATTAAATGTGCATTACGTCCGTCTGGCAAAAATTTCTTAGCAGGGCTAGTTGCAATAATAAGGAATGCATTTTTCTGAAACAAGTTGTGAATATCTTTTAATACGTCATCTAAAAAGAAAGGTTCGATATGTTCTAATACATCTGTACTAATAAGCATATCAGCTGGCTTTTTATTATCAGGAATGTTAAAATCTGGCATTCCCGGATCCCATCCAATTGCATTAATTTCTGGATAGGCTTCTTTAAGTGCTAGTACAACACCGCCTTTGCCACATCCATAATCTAAAATAGATTCTGGTTTAAATTCCTTAATCCATTTTTCAATTGCTTTCAATCCTTTAGCATCACCAAAACTTGCTTTTTCATCATGTAGTTGTGCTAACTGACGAGCGTACTCTTCACTAATTGTTTTCATCTAACTTCCTTTGCTTACTTATATTGCGTATGGTTTTTAAATAACTCCCTACTGAGGAAATATTAACTGTATTTAAATTATTCATAGTTTCAGCGTCTACTAAGTGGACATTAAGATCAATAGGTTTTTCACTCATTGGAATTAATTGTAACCAAGGATCACCAACTTGAATCTTAACTTCACTGTTATACGGTACCATAATATTATTTAATACACTATGTTGATACTTATACTCTGTAATACCCGGAACTCCCCAATACGCTAATGGATTCTTAGTATGCCAGTCTGTTTTAATCCATACCCACTTTACACCTGTAGTCTCTTTAATAAACCAAGGTGATCCTAACTTAACATGTGCAAGTCCGGGTTTATGAAAATCAAAGTCACGTTCGTCATGCGGTATTGCAGGAATAAAATCAGGAAAGACTCTTACTTCCTTTTCTCCATGTTCGTTTACCCGCATGTGTAGTTCACACCAACTAGGGAAAATAATACCTGCTTTTAATATGTCATTAATTGCAGGACATTGTTTCATTGAACTTATCGGTAAGTCGTTATAGTAGGCTTGGTGTGTGGGTCTACTTGCTGGTAACCCTTTCCACCATTCAGGAATATACTTCTTAGCCAACTGCGGTTTACATTGATCATACGCATATTGTTGGTTTGTGTATACGTCTACTTTAATACTTTTAGATAAGAATCCCATAATCAATTACTTCACTTTGTCTACTAATGTCTTTTACAAACCATGCACATTGTGGGTTATCACCGTCAGTTAAAGGTACACCTAATAGTTGTCCATTTTTCATTTTAGGGAAATACCATTTTACATCATTGTAAAAATTGGTAATTTTTACTTCACCCCAATTCATCATTGTACTAGTTAACGGATTAAACAAGAAGGCTTCAAAGCCTCTATCGTTTAAACTTGTTAATGGTAGTACTTCAATATCTCCAGCACCGCCACTGTCACCAACTGCTAGATGCCAATCGATAGGCATAGTAATTTCTTTGCCTCCAATTTCCATTACCATAGCAGGTGAGTTAAATGACTCCAAAAAAATCAAAGGAACATAAAAGAAGTCAGGTTCTTTTGGATTACTATTATCCAAAACCGCAAATCTAATATCGTCAGTTAATTCGTCAGGTAGATGCTCGAGTTTATAACATTCGTTATCTAATGTTAATATTCTCATTTATTTTCCTTTGTTTTCATAATTAATTCCAATCCACTTTCTCTATAGTAAATGGATACTGTGCTTCTTTGTAAAACTTCTTTCTTGATGTTAAATGCCTTTTTGCGTATTTACATGTGCTAGTTATATCCCAAATTTGCACAAAGTCTTTATCTTCTGCCTTACGAACACCTCTGCCTATACTTTGAATTACTCTTACAAAAGACTTGCCAGGCTCAATAAGAACAAGGTTAAAGATCCTAGGGATATTAATACCAACAGCGGCAACCCCGTACGTTGCAATAATAACCTTATTAGTTGCTTCTTTAACTTCGTCATACTGTTCCTTTCTATCTTTTAATTTCATATCACCTTTAACAAACACGCTATCAGGAATAATTTCCTGTAACATTTCTCCTGCACTAATTCTATCAACTAGAATAAGTGTATTGCCTGATTGTGAAACTGTGTTTAATAATTTGCCTATGTATTTTATTCTTTCTGCATCTGTTACTAGAAACTTTAATTCTTCTGGATAGCCTGCAAAACTTTTAATGTCAATCATTTGTACAATGTTAACATGACAGTTTGATAGTACGCCCTTGTCTTGTAATTCTTTTGCACTAATGTTGCCAATGACTGGCCCTATACTTGCTAAGATACTTTGAAACTCAAACTGTTCTTTAGGTACTGTTCCAGTTAAGCCCCAACGTATAGGTGCATGTTTTAAATTTTGTGTAAGTAATTTTTTAAGCACTTCTGCTTTTGCTTGGTGTACTTCGTCAATAATAATTGTTTGTACGCCATCTAAAAATTCTGCAAGTGTTAGTACATCGTCATAGTTTTTACTTTTCTTATCTAGTATGTTTAGACTTTGCCAAGTACAAATAGTATGTGTCTTGCCTAATTCTTTTCTATCACCAAAGTAAACACCTACGTCTAATCCGCAGTTAACATAATCTTCTTCTGTTTGTGTAACAAGACTCTTGTTAGGAACAATAACCAACGTCCGACCTAACTTTTCCATTAGGTGTGATAGTGTTGCAGTAATAATTGTTTTACCTGCTCCAGTTGCAACTTCTTGTAATGCTTGTGGATTATTTAAAAATCCGTTAACAGTTTCAACTTGATAATCACGTAGAATAATTTCTTCGCCTGCGGCCATATGTCCTTCAGGCCAACATACACCTTGGTCTGCCCAATAGCGTTCATTAATTGCTGTAAATGTTAAATCGTGTTTTGCTCTGTTGTCTACAATCTCAGATATTTCAACACCTTGCTCTACAAGACTGTTAACAATAGTATCTAAATGGTTAACATATCCTGTACCACCAATACCAAAGAACGCAACAGTTCCGTCCCAACGTCCTAGTTTATATTGAGGCAAGTAACGTGCATAAGGAACTTGAAACTTTAACTTGTTAGCAATCTTTCTGCGATTTTCAACAGGCAAGTTTTCAACTTTTACGTTTACTTCATCTTGAATTACAATTCTACAACTTGTCATATATTCTCTACTTTAACTTGCCATCTATTATAAGGTGCTACTATTGATCCAACATCATATGTCATTGTTAGATCAATTCCGCATATCCATTCATTAATAAGGTTCAAAGGTTGCCTTGTTATAGACAACGATGTTATTGGTTTCCAATTACTTTTAAATAACGGCTTAGGAACTTTATTACTACTAATATACACTACTTTAGTTTTATTGTCAACATAATTATTTAATCCCTTATCATGGACGAATTGGTTAAATTCCTTAGCATAATCTAATTCTTTGTTGTCCAATCTAAACATAACACTCATTTGTTCTTTTGGAATAAAATTTACAAATGAATTGTGTAATTCAATTATATTATCTAAACAAGTTTGTGTATCTAACACTACCAATAACGGAAACCTATCTAGTTGTTGTAATGCAGAACAAAGTTGATCTCTGTTCCATGTATCACTGTTAACACAAATTTGAAGATTACTTCTATTAGCAATCTTAACTGCTAGTGTATCACAGTTATTAATTCTAAAACTTTCTGTGACATCAACGTCATCAAAGTATTCGAGACCATAAAGACCTTTACGGTCAAAATATTGATAGAGGTTGTTAACATTTGGTTGTCCTAGATCTTTTGTACATTCAGTAATGCCAAGTTCGTTGTAATTAATAAATTTATAATCTTTAATGCCAGGGAGGAATTTGTGAACATTAGTATCCATAACTTTAAGCTCATTGTATATTTCTTGAACTTCGTTAGAAATATCAAACTTAGCAGGAAACTTATTAGCAATATTTACAACCTTCCAAACATATTTTTCAGTTAACGGAAAGAAGTGTTTGTGTTTTTCATAGAAATAATCTTTGTTATTACCGTTTTTTAATTCTTCTAATCTATTAATAACTTTTTTATTAAACGGAAATCTAATAACAAGCATTTGCTGTTTTACATTATCATATGTAACTTCTTGTATTTTAACCCAATGCGAACTGTCTATCTCTCTTAACGGAGTTCTTAAATTATCTAAATGGTTCTTAAGTTCAATGTTATGCTTTGTAAACTGTGGTGCGTAGTACTCTACTAATAGCTTTTTAACAAGCTCGTGTTGCTTAGGCGTGAGTGCAGTACCTCTAAAACATTGTTTAGCAATACTAAACATAATCTTATGGTTGTCGTCATGCAACGTAAATGAGTGTAAGTCTGCTAACTCTTTGTTACGACTAAACTTAAAGTTACTGATGCCAGCAACTAGTTCTAAGCAGTCTTCAACGGTAAGGTCAGCAATGTCGATTGGTTCTTTTCTAAGCATGTGTATATTATACTTGATTATAGTTCAGAAGTCAAGTTCTTTAATGGTAACCCTTGAGCTATTTCATCCAAAGTCCATTCAGTGTGAGCGTAATCGTTTAGCCATTGTGTTCTATCTGGCATTACGGGCTGTTCAATATCATGTAAGAAATCAATGTCATTGCCTACAGGATAAGCAAGACTGTGGGTACTAACAAAAGCAGGCACACCCTCGATGATACTATGTATACCCGGGTTGCTCGAATAACTGATAGTAGCCCATACATTATTAAATCCCATATCAAAATCATCATAGGTGTCTTTGACATGTTGTGGATCTTGTCTGTATACGTTTTTAAATTCTTTTTCTATATGCGGTAATGGACGTCTTGGGTGTGGTCGAAATATAATAGGACGGTCTGTGTGTTTACGTACTTCACTAATAGTTTGCATTAGCCAATTACTCATGCTTGGCATACCTTGCCATTGTAAACTCTTATCATGCTGTCCGCATATTAAAATGTACTCGCCGTCGGTGCGCCAAGGTTTTAGTAATAGCCCAAGAGCATTGCTACGAGCATTATTATTACCACTATCCCCAAAATAAGCATCACGATTGATTCCATTGAGACCTACTTTCCACGTTACGCCTCTATTTATTCCACCAACTTCTAATGCTATTACAGGTTTGTTTATTGCTTGGAAGTGTTCCCAAACTTTTTGGTTTCCAGCCATTCGACCAAACCAAAGCACACTCCATATAACAGCAACATCGCAATCCCACTCATTAAAACTAACGGTATGGCCACTATTGTGCAAACTAGTTGCAAAAGAGTCAAACACCGGTTTACTATTAAGTGCGCCATAGTCTGTAAATAAACTAAACTTCATTCCAATAAGACTCGCTTCGAGGTTCTAGTAAGTCTTTCTTTCTACTTCGACCTTCTGATTTTCTTACACCTTTTAAGTGATCAAACCATGCTCCAAGTTCGCAGTTGATTAGTGGATGCCCTTCGCCATTTATAAGATGGCCACTGAAGTCTTTAATATTAGGGTATTGTATTCTAATCTTTTTTAATACTTGATCAAATACATAGCTGTCATGCCACTCTTCCATTTTAAAGATTCCATCATCTGCTTCTTCATAAACTCTTTCAAACTCTTTTAAAAATGCATCGCATCCAGGAGTTCTAAGTGTAAGTCCGTACCAACCACATTCAGGCCATTTTTTGTTTCTACCTAAGTAGTGTAGCCATTGTGATGCAGGTACTAAGTTTCTAAATTGTCCGTAAGTAATAGGACTGTGTACAAATGTGTCGCCGTCAATCCAAACTAAGATATCTGTATCAGGATCTTTAGCGGCTTCAAATACTGCGTATGTTTTGTTTGCAAAACGTACTGCGTCCCATTTAAATTCTTTGTGATGATCTCTTGGACGTCTAGCAGGCCACGGACATTTGCCGTGTGCTTTTGGATCGTCTTTATGACGTTCTTTAAATGCATTAAGTTTTGGTAATGCTTGTTTAGCATCAACAACTTGAATATTTGCACCTGGCGGAACAACAGGAATACAATCCTCTGCATACACTCGTAAGTGTACAGCTGGGTGTACATTTTTAGCCCAACTATCAATAAGACGTTGTCCATATTGTTCTAGTCCTGGTTGGTGAAATGTAGTTATACAGGTTATTCTCATTTTACGTATTTCCTCATCCATTCCCATGCTTCGCCGCTACGTAAGTCTGCAAAACTCCAATGGCATTGTGCAATTTTTCTAACCCACTGTTCTCTATCAAAAGGTCTTAATTTTTGTAATGCATCTATTCTTTGAAAGCATACTTCTTGTACTTGACTTGCTTGCCAATCTTCACATATAACTGGAACACCCTCTATGATACTAGCTACGCCTGGACTACTATTGTACACAATAGAACAATGTGCAGTTGCTAAGTCTTGTGTGATGTCTTTTGCAAAACTAATTCTAATATTATTACCTACAATATTTTTTACATACTCAGGTGCTTTTTTATCTCCAGGGTGTGGTCTGATAACAATAGGCTTATTAGTATACTGTCTAATTTCTGCAATTTTAGTATTAGCCCATGTTACAACATCTTTACCCTTCATACTCCAGCCGCCATTACGTTGTAAGCACAATAAAATATTTTCTCTATCGTTATAGTTCCAAGGTTTCAATTTAACACCTAGGTCACGTTGAATCTTTTCCCATTGCGTGTCACCGTATTCATCGTTGCAATACTCTGCGGTATTAGCAAATACTCCGTCAAAACTATATCTTAAATAATGATGAGGTTCGTTTGTTTTTGCTTTAAACAAAAATAAATTAGCATCTGCTGTAATAAATCTTTTGTTAGCTGTGTTACTAGCAATACTTCTACGTAAATTGATATGCGGTACTGCTTGACTGTTTTCGTGCATCCAACCTTGCATTACTGCTACATCGCATTGCATTACATCAAAGCCGTCATATACTAATCCATTGTCACCACTTACTCTAACTCCGGATATAAAATTTTTAATAATATCTATTTTATGATTAGGCTTATTTGCTTTAAGTGATTTCCCTGGAGGAATAACTTTAGTGTATCCTATAACTCTCATTTTACTATGCTCCAGGCATATCCACTTAACATTTCGTCGTATGTAAATTGATTGTTGGCTAGGTATCTACACAAATAAGTTAACTGTTTCCTTCCTGGATGTTCTGCAAATTCAATTCTTTTTAAACTAGTTTCGCAAATGTCTTGAGCACAATTTGGTCCTAACACTACAGCAGGTTTGCCGTATATCATTGCTTCAAGTGCGGCAATACTATTATATGTTACTAGACAATGTACGTCATCTGCAAGTGCTTGTTCCATTGTATTAACACTAACACGATCTTCTCTACTTGGCTTCTTACGTAGTTGTACTGGTCTTGAAGTGTTCTTTCTAATGGTAGCAATAGTTTGATCAATCCATTGTTCTAGATCTTGATCAAAGTATTTCATTACCTTTTCACTAGGAGGAACAACTAAAATCTTACGTCCTGGTGTTGCATCTTTAAACGGAATTGCTAATGAATTCCAACGGCCGCCTCCATACCATTTATCCGATTCTGGTTTCTCTCTATCAGGCATGTGTAAATTTTGTAATGCATTTTTTACAATTCTATGATAAGTTTTTTTACCGTTTGGATTACGTGTACTTGGGTTGTTGCCTACATACCCTGTATCCATAAAGTAAAAATCTCTACCTCGCTCGATGCACATCTTAATTAGTTTTTGTTTGCCTAGTCCTCTAACTAATAATGGAGTGTCGTCGTCCCAATCAACATCGTCGGCACGAATATACTTACCGCCACTACCTAATGCCATGCCCATTACAAAAGAATCAATAAGTCCAAATGACCCTTTGACTTTCTTTTCTACTTTTTTAATTCCACTGTCTACACAAATTAACGGAGGGTTTTTTACTTCTTGGAAAACTTCTGCAACGGCTTCAACTGCAAATCTCTGTTCTCCTAATGCAACGCTGTGTAAGATCTTATCGATCATTTCTTTTAAATGCGGTCTAATCACTCGTGTATCCCATTCGCCTATATTTTGTTCCATGTCATGTTCCATGTTATCTGTCCATCATTTGAAATAAATTGTCTTTCCATAATTGAGCAAATTCACAGTTTCTGTAATTTTCAAACCACGGGCCTCCTTCTGTATAATGAATAAGTTTAGGCTTTTCAATATCATTATACACTCCTACTAGGTAGTTCCAAGTATGATCTAGTTCACCAATCTCTTCGTCTTTGAGCCAACTAAATCTATGAAAGTGTGCACCATTAAGTTCTGGCTCATTTACCATGTCTTGTGTTACTATAGCATTACTTGGATGTCCGCAGTTCCATAGTACCATTGAACTCCAATTCTTACGTGGATAGACTGTTTGTTTTTGTCCGTCCATCTTTGTATCTTCTGTTACTTTATAATCGTGTTGCACACACATAACAGCATACTTGTCGTCTGCTTGATCAAATAACTCTTGTATGTCTGTAGTAAGGATCATATCACAATCCATAAACACAGCCCAGCCTTTAAAGTTTGCAAGTTCTGGTACTAAGAATCGTGTAAATGTAAATTCAGTACTTGCTAGTTTATCAACAGGACGATTATACCACCCTGCACTTCGTAGTTCGCTTTGTCTTAATGGTTGCACATTTACATTAGAACTATGTTGTTCAATACTGTGCTTACATACTTGATAAGCAATGTCTTCTCTTGGATCGTATCCTACAAATACTTTATTCATTGTTTAGTTTTCCTTACGTATACTGCCGACCTATCAATAGTATGTATCTCGAGAGAGTCTCCAAACGCCTCATGAAAGGCTTTTTTACTGCCGCGCCAACTATGATAGTCGTCCAATACCATATACCCACCTACATTTAAACGTGGCCATAGTGTTAATATTTCTTGTAGTGTGCTTTCATACCAATCAGTATCCAACCGTAGTAATGCAATACTTTTGGGTATATTGTTTGGGTCTAATAGTGTTTGTTCACAAGGACCTTTAATAAAATTGCATTGATGTGGAGGAATATATTTAAATACGTTTTCACTAACTTCTCCAATTTCTGCTCTACACCACTGATCAAATCCGTTCTTTGCTTTTCGGCTAAATCTTGCATGTGACACAGCGTTTAGTTCATTTACTTTATGATCATGTACAGTTGGCTCAGTCATACCTTCAAATGTATCAAACAGCCAAAAGTTTCTTTTTGTTTTATCATTAGCTAACCAAGCACTAATAATTTGTCCGCCTTTCCACACTCCACACTCAACAATATCACCTGGAATATTATTAGCATCAAGGTCTCTTACAGCCCGTATAGTTTGCGTTATACGTTTTCCGCTTGTCATTGTATACGGAGCAACTTCTTCTACTATACGAAGCTCTTTTTTAGTTGGAATAAACTCCATTAGCGCCTTTCTATATCTTCTTCAACACATTGTTCGCCGCATTGTATTTCTAATATATGTGCATTTTCAGTTCCTGGGTTACTTGGTAAATGCCAAACTTCTTTATTAATTTCATATGGTCTACTCGATGGCGTTAGGTAAGCAATCTCAGTGCGGCCGTCCCATTCAGTTACCATTTTAACTTCGCCTTCTAATATATTCCATTGTTCACTACGTTTAAAATGTTTTTGATTACTTAGTGCTTTCCCTGGATAAATTACAAGCTCTTTTACTTTGTAACCTTTTTCTGGTTTGTCATCAAGTACACGCCAGTAGCCCCAGTCACGTTGTGTCTTTTGTGTTTTCCACTCGTCTAGTATCCAACTACTACTGTTAGCTTTGTTTTCGCCGCCAATTCCAAATGCAAATTCTACACTCGGATGATCACCGTATGTAGCATACTCAGGAGTTGTAGTGTTTGTTCTATCGCCACCGTTAGCAAATATAATTTTGCCTGTGGTAGTTGACATAGTAAGAAATATTGCACCACATGCACTATCATCGCTGTCATCAAAACTGATAACTTTATCTACAATAGCTAGTTCTTTAATGATAGCAAGACGTTCTTTAAAAGGCATAAATGGCCGACCCTTTTTTCGAGTCAGCCATTCATCTGAATTTAATCCAACAATTAGTTTATCACCTAATTGTTTTGCGGCCTTAAAATAGTTAATGTGTCCTGAATGTAGTGGATCAAAGCCACCTGTTACTAGTACGTGTCTCATACTAGTATTTAAACTTTAACGATTTAAAGTTTGTATATATTGGTTTACATTTTCAGGTGTTGACATTTCGTAAGGATCATTATCTGTTCCTTCGTTGTTATAGCCTTCTTCAATAAAACTTTCGCTAACAATCATGTTCTCAACATACATAGCATATCTCCATGATCTATTTGCAAAGCCTTTATCTCTTTTATTACAAAGCATACCAATAGCATGTGTAAAGTCTGCATTACCATCTGCTAGTAATTTAACTTTAGTACAACCTAATTCTTTTGCCCAAGCATTCATTACAAATGCATCGTTAACGCTTACACAATAAACTTCATCGACACCTTCTGCTTTAAATTGTTCGTACATTTTTTCGTATGCTGGTAGTTGTTCTGAACTACAGGTTGGCGTAAACGCTCCTGGTAATCCAAAGATAACAACTTTTTTATTTCCAAAAAGTTCTTGGCTAGTTTTCTTAACCCATGCACCACCTAATGCACAGCCGCCATCATCACCAACTTCATCACCTTCTCGTAATACAAAGTTGATATCGCCTGGAAGTGTGTCCCACTTCTCAATCGCTTTTCTTTCCCCTGGTAATTGATAATTCATATTCGTATTTTAGTCCTGTGTGTTATATACTAGCATCTTCCATGCCAGCTACTCTTAGTTTTACAATATTAGTAAGTTGCCATTGTTTTTGGTCTAGGCCCTTACAAACTCCTAGCCATTTGTTACGCATTAGTGCAAACTCATTGATAATCTTTTCGTAGTCAACAACGTCAGCTTCACCGTCTACATATTTTTCAACGTCTCGACTTGACAATGCTCGCGGGTAACTTTCAAGATATTTCTTAAAGAACGAACTACGTAACCTACGCAATTCGATGTTTAGGTATTCTAATATTGCTTCAAGTTCTTGTAGTTGATTAAATCGTTGTTCAACAACACCCGGCATCTCAGCTGATGCACGTTCAACATTGCCTTTAATCTTACATTCCTTTCTAGCTTCTACTAATTGATCTTCATAGTAGTTGATAGCATTAGGAATGTTACTAATGTCTCGAGCTATATCAGAATACCATCCCATCAGTAATCGTCCTCGTTATCGTACGAATCTTCGTCAACGTCTTCTTCTAAATAATAACCAATAGCTTTATCTAAGTTGCTGTCAGATCCTAATGCTTCTCTAAATGCTTCATCACTAGTACCTAGATCAGCACATAAATCAACAAACTTTTCAGCAACAGTTTCAATGTGCTTTTTGTCTAAATATTCTTTAAACACTTGCCACACTTCTATAATATTTGAACCTGTATCCAATGTAATCTCCTTAGTTAATACTGCTATAGTTATTCAGTTGGTTGTGTTTCGACTTCAGTTTTGACTTCAGTTTCGACTACTGATTCTTCAACCATGTCTACTGCTTCTGCAATGTTATTCCAGTCCATCATAATTGTGTCAAGAGCGTCACCGCCTGCTTCCCACACTTTACGATATTCTTTTACTTCATTACCTTTAGAATCAGTGTACTTTAGTCTATTTCCGTCTTTGACAAGTAATCCTTTTTTCTCAAACAAGTCAACCAATCCACTGTAAGGATTCATACCTGTTTCATAAGGAATCTTAACTTGTACGCCTTCGAACGGTTTTGCATAACGAGTTTTCATTACTTTACAACCTGCTCTAATACCACGCACTTCGCTAATTTTATTACCGTCAAGGTCTTCTTTTAGCTTTAGTTTTTTCATTGCAACAACAATACTTGATGCATAGATAAAACCTTGTCCACCACTGATCTTGTCATCTGGGTCAAACATATCCTGTGATGCATATGTATGATTAGTACAAACTAATCCTACGTTACAACTACCAATCATGTTAACAGTATTACGTACAAGTGATGTTAGTGCTTTAGGCTTACGACCCATATCACCTTTCATATCACCTTTGTTAAACTGATCAACATCTGTAGGTGTTAGCAACATACCCAAACTATCAACTACAAACAAAATCTTAGGACGTTCTTCCTCTGGCATTGCTTTGTAGTCAATCATAAACGTACTAATAGTTTTAGCAACGTCATCAATCATTGACATGTTAAGTTTTAGTAGTTTGTCTTCTGATGTATCTACATCAAGAGCTTTCAACCAACTTTCATCAAGTGCGTTCTCTGAGTCAATTAGAACTACAAAGATACCTTGATCTTGTGCCGCCTTTACAATATTACCTGCACAGATATATGATTTACCTGCACCAGATTCTCCTGCAAAAACAGTTACCTTACCTAGTGGAACACCTTTGTGGAAGTCGCCACTAATAAGATAGTTTAAGGCATAGTTACCTGTACTAATCCAATCCGTAGGGTCATTAAACCCACTACTCATGCCTGTGATTGATTTAGTTAAGTTTTTACGAAACTTAGAAACGTCAAATGCTTTATTAGCCATTGTATCTCCTTATCAGATTGTCTGAATAGGGTGTAGCATAAACTACTACACCCACTCAGTATTAAACTAGCTTTGGCGGCTTCTGATCATCGCTAGGATGTCTTCTGCTTTGTTGCCATCGCCTGCCGCTTCAGTTGCCGTAGGTGCTACTGCATCAGCTACTGGAGCCTCTGCTGGTGCTACTGCTGGTGCCGCCGCTGGAGTTGGTGTAGTTGCTTTAACTGGATCACCAGTTGCCGCTCTTACGCCTGCTGGTCTAAAGTATTGACCAAATGCTTCCATGTCGTATGCTTCACCATCTACTGATGCTTCAAACATTTTCTTGATAACTTCAACTGCTACTGCTTCAGGTTTCTTAGGCAAGTAGTCTGTCATGTTAAACAAGCCGTGGTCTTCGATAGCCTTATACTCAGCTTCATCTAACGGACGCTCTCTACGAGCCCAGTTTGATGTTGAGTAATCAGCATATCCACCTTTGGATGTTTTAGCGATTCTAAAGTCTACACCTGCTGTGTAGTCTGTAGGTAGTTCGTTCATATCTGGATCCATTAATGCTCCCTTAATAATTTGGAAGATTTGTGGACCAATAATGAAACGTCTGATTGGGTTTTCAGGTGTTGTATCCTCTGAAAGTGGATTATCAGTTACGAAGCCTTGGAATACGTATGAACGCTTTTTCCAATACTTACGACCCATATCCTCTAACTTTGGATCTTTAAACCAGCCACGTACTTCTGAAAGTACTGGACAAGTTTCCCCATACATTTCCATACATGGTACTTGTACCTGTACTGGACGAGAGTCTGTCTCGCCTTTAATTCCAGCAAATGGAAGTTTGATCATCAAACGTTCTTGCCAGAAAAATGTATTATTTTCGTCACCATCAGGTAAGAAACGAACTGTTGCAGTCTGTCCTTCCTTCAAATTCCAAAATGGGTAAATTGCGTTATCGCCGCCGCTGTTGTTATTAGAACCACCTGTGCGTGACTCTTGTTCTTTAAGTTTAGCTCTGATCTCTGCTAATGTTGCCATAGTTATTGCCTCCTATATGTTAAGCCTATGTGCTTTAATGCGGAACATTCCGCTGTGCCTGTTTGTAGTAGCACATGTTATATACTACTACAGTTACTTAGTAAAGTCAACCACTAGGTTGCCAAAAAAGTGATTCTTAGTTATTAATGCCTGCTAGTGATTTGATTCTTTCCATCTCACCATCTTTTCCTTGCACTAATCTTGCAATCATCTTCTCAGCTACTGGTACGCTTTCTTCACCAAATTCTTTTTCACATGCAGTTACTACTGCCTGCTCGCCTTTTGGAAAGTTGTTAGTTGTGTAGTCATAATAACTTTTAACTAGCTCTTCTAACTTCTCACCTGCTGTTCTTGTATCTTGTTCTTCTCCGTCCATGTCGTCCGGAGTATCAGCTTTCATCATTTGACCTTTACTATTGATTTTGACATCCATAGTATCGTCATCTTCATATTTGTCAGCATCTTTTTCTAATGATGCTTTACGCTTCATTAGTTCTTTTTTAAGTTCTGGATCTTTTGATGTCTCCGGATCTATTTGTAAATCTTGTAATGCTTTTTGTTTAGCATCGTAGTCATCTTTGTCTTTAGTTGGTGTATACTGTGATTCTGTTTCAAGATCACCTGTATCAATTTTTGTTAATATACTTGGATTTTTTCCTTTTAAGTATTTCATTACTAATGGACGGACACATGTATCTGCATCTTTTTGTCCAACTTTTTTGAACATGTCTAGTAGCATTGGGTCATCTATAATGCCCTTCATGCTTTCGATTGCATTCGTGCCGTTTATTCCGGCAGGAAAATGTTGAGCCATTAAGCCATTAATTTGTTTAACCGCGGCCGCTTGTGCTTCTTCGTCACCGTCAATTAATGCATTGTCTTCCTCTCCTACGATTGAATCTAACGCCCTTTCAAATTCCATTTCTGGAGTTTGTACTTCTGAAACTTCTACTTCTGCCTCTACTTCAGTTTCTGTAACAAAGTCTTCTGGCGATACTTCTTTTGCCGTTGTTACTTCACTTACTAACCTGTATACATATGGAAATACATCTTTTAATTCTTCGTTAAAAGATCTAATAGTTAATTGGTCAATCCAATTTTCTGCAACGTCTTCTGGAACATTTTCATTTACTACTGGAGTAAAGTTTTCAAATGCTTCTTTGTAATACGCACTACGTTGTAGTTTCATTACTTCTGTTTTAATATTTTCTAGTCTTACATCTACGGCTTCCATATAACCTTTTAAGCCTTCTGCCATTACGCTTGAACGGTTCATGTAAGTTTTAAACTTGCGTAGTTTGTTTAATTCTGTTGACATCTCAACAATATGTTTACCAAACTCGTCGTATTGATTTCCGCCTTCGGCAACATGTCTTGCCATTGCTCTTGCACCATTTAAATGTCTGAACGGATATTTAAATCTTTCGCCAGCTTCACTTTCAATATACATACTGTGTACATTTTGTGTTCTTGATCCAGGAACTTCTAAGTTTACTGGTTTGGTGTGTTTAAGTACTAAGCGAGCAGTATCGATATTTTCGAAACTTGTTCTACTCGTACCGTACATGTTTGACTCACTCATTTGTGTTTCTCCGGCAGTTTTTGTTAAGTGTGCGTAATCTCGTTTATCAAGATTACTTTTAGTAATATCTCTTGTATCAAAGTTTAGCATATGTTTTTTAGAAAAAATTCTAATTTCTTTTAAAAAGTTATACCAATTGTTTTTTTCAGCTTCTCCAGCTTCAGCCATAAAGTCTTGATTATATAATACAGTAATGCCTGATTTTTCATCTAGTGTAATACTAACTTTTCCAAGTACATTATTGCCTTCTTTATAGTCAAAGTCAAAATACTTTGCTAATTTAGGCTCGTCTGTTACTGTACCCATTTCATCACCAATTGTTACAGATGGAAATCTGCCTCTAATTTTAGCGAATAGTTTTTCTGACACTGGTTCTAAGTTGCTCATGTTAATATTTATCTCATATTAGTCGAAACGAATATAGGCATGGGCGGTTCGTAATCTTCGGCCGCTTCTGCTTGATTAAACGATTCGTACACTCTTGGATCCCAGTCTTTTAATACTGCAATTATACGCATACTTAGTAGTGTTGCACTAACTAAATCGTCCGTTTCTCCGGGTTTTGCTTTATAACTACTACCACTTGCTACAAATCCTTTAAGCTCTGATAGTAATACTTTACTGTTTACTTCTAGTTTATCGTTCTCAATCATAGTCTTTAAACGACTACAAGCACTAATTTTTGTACTGTGTGTTGTGTTAAATCCTTTACGGAACTTGCGTACATGTCCTTTACGCATAGGCTCACTTGTAAGTAGCCCTGGTATATTCTCTTCTCCAAGATCTCTAATAACAATTAATGCACCTTCTCCAATACTATTGTTCTCTACACTCCAATATATATTTGATCCGTTGTTATTACAACATTCTTTAATGTAATCACATATATCTTTTAAAACTCTAATTTGTCCTGGTATAGCAGTTTCATTGTGTCTCCACTCTGCTACTTGCTTATAGCTTGGTACTTCAAATACTTGTATTGCGGCAAAGTCGCCACCTGTACCCATACTAGGATCAAGTGCAACAACGTAACTATTGTCCCCTGTTGGTTTTTTATACCAACGTGTTTGGCCCATGTTAAGTATTGGATCTTTGCCTTCCATTGATGCTAACTTAATACTATTAATAAGTGTTTCATCATAGATTAAAAATTCGCAACCATACTCACGGCGAAACTTTTCTTCACCAATACGACCAATTTCATTCTTCCTCCATTCTTCATCTCTGTCAGGATGTTCGTCCCAACTACATGTAAATCCATGAAAGCCATTCTTACCAATATCTGATTCGTTACCGTGTTCGTCAAACTTATCTGCAGACTCTTTCCAAATAATAGCAAACGTATCTTCGTCTGAGTTAGGTGTACTTGTAATAATAGCTCTACCACCTGTTGCTAGTGTAGGTGATATTGATGTCCAAAATTCTTCTGCAATATTAGGATTAACAAATGCAAACTCGTCACAGTATAGTAATGATATGGACATACCACGTCCTGTGTTTCCTGTTGTAGTAGCACTTACAATACGTGAACCGTTTTCAAATTCCATACTACCTTTGTTGTAGTTTGTTACTCCTGCTCTAATATGATCAGCACACATTTCGTACACGTATCTAATACGTTGCATAATTTCCTGTGCGCCTGTGTATTTGTGTGCGGCAATTAGAATAGTTTGATCTGGATGGAACATAGCATACCAACACAAGTAAATTGCGGCAGTAGTAGTTTTACCAGTTTGTCTTGGTAACATATTAATATTAAAACGGAAGTCGTGATAACTCTGTAGTAACCGTTCTTGATATGCAAACGGATCAAATAATAATTTACCTTTTACAGGGTGCTGAATGAATGCAAACTTCTTAGCAAAGTACAAGTATCCATCTTTTGGATCCATGCATCTGCGTAGGTCTTCAATCTGCGCCTCAGTATATGTATCTCTGGTATGTGCCTTTTTTGTTAAGACACCATCTAAACTCTTTGTTGCCATACTATTATTTACTCAAAAAAATACCCGCCGGAGCGGGTATTGAGTTTGACGTTTTAACTTTATTATTATTCTTAACTACAGCCGCAACTTGAACAAGCCATTAGCTTCTTCTTGGTATTTTTACCACATTCTGGACATTTACCTTCGCCCATTAGTTCGGCATATTTGTTTTTTAGTTCTTCTTTAATCTCATCTTCAAGTGACATTGGATTGTCACCTCCAGCTGTTGCTGGGTAAGAACCTTTTTGTTTGTTAAGTCCACCACTTAAATCTTTAGTCATGTACTTAGTATCTTGGTGTTGCTCATCTGGGCTATTGTCATAATCTTCTGCTTCAACACTATCATTACAACTACTTGCACCAATATGTTGCTTGCCACAAATCTTGCATGGTGCTTTTTGCATTCCAGGTTTAAGATCATCCATGTCGCTTGGTGGTCCCATAGGCTCGTCTAATCCTTTAATTGCCGCCATTGATTTCTCAATGTCACCACGCATACCTAAACTTGGTGCCGGTGCTGGATTAATATCTTTATCGCCTAATACCTTAAACAGTTCGCCTACTTCTTGTGGACTATCACCTGTTAATGAAATATTCATTGATGCCGCTTCGTTAAGTGCATCAATTTTTTTATAAATGTCTTCTAGTTTCATGTTATTTGCTCCCCATAGGGCTAGTGTTACCTGGTTCGCCCATATCTTGAATTTGTTCTTTGTTAACTGCAACAGATCCAATTGGATCGTTTTCTCTTTCTTTACGTGCTTGTTCTAACTCTGCTAATAGTCCCATAATTCTTTCGCCTGTTACTGTCTTGTGAACTGCTGGATCTGATTCTGGTAAATCGCTTCCTAAATTTGGCTCGTAAACTTTATTGTATTCTGCATCTTGATACTGTTCTTGTGGAGCATCTAAATTTCTTACAATTAAATGTGACTCTGGTAGTCCGCATGTTTGTGTTAGGTATTCTGCTACTACTGGTGCAATAGTTGGATATGCTAATTCAGCTTCGCAATAGTTAACTTCTGTATTTTGTAATTGAGGAAAATCTAATGGACGTTCTGTAATTGGTGTACGTTTGCAATCAGTCATGTTAATAACGCCAAACTTCTGTAGTGCAGTTTCCATGGTGTCCATGCACCCTTCAGGTAGCTCTCCGGCAATACCAATTTTAAATTTATAAGTCTTTTTAGACTCTGTTAAATAATCTGCAAATGTCTTCATATCAGTTCCTTATATGTTTATTTATCCATGTTTTTCAATTTTTCAAGCAAACTATTACGGTCTGTTACTACGTAACCTTCGCCATTTACAAGTCCTGAATCTTCAAATCCACTGTCTTTGTCTTGCTTTTCTTTTTTAAGTTGCAAGTCGATCATTTTTAATTTTTTATCTAGTTTCGCAACTTTGGCATCGAGAGCCGTTTTAAGCATTCCTCCAGCCACTTCAAATACTCTGCCACTATACCTTGCCTCCACGTTCATGCCTAAATCCATTAAGTCGTCATATGCTGTAGTAGCTTTTAGTGCAATCTCGTTGAGTTCTTTATCTGCTAATTCTCCTAGACCTTTTACAGCTGGTAATGCCGCAGTAATCTTATCAAGCTCTGCAATGTCTCTAAAGTCTTCGTCAGTACTTGCTTTAACTACATTGTTAGACTTTGACTTTTCTTCTTGAATAATCTCTTGGCTTTCAGGCAAATTGAGTAATTCTTCTAGTTTTTTAGTCATTTTGGTTTTCCATTATATACTACTATTATTTATCCTATTTTCTCTTGCCTGAGTGGAAAATGTCTTTTTCGGTTATAACCCTAAAGAATATTTTCTTCTGTTTACACCATGCTCTTGCGGCTTCCCATTTAGCAACATTTTGGATATACTGTGCTTGACGCCATTTATCACGTCCAACATTCTCTTTCATAGTTTGGTTATCAGGCTTAACTTCAATTAGTTCAACATGTGGTCTACCATTTTTATCGCTGTACTGTATTAAGAAGTCTGGAACATAAACTGTGTGCTTGCCTGTTAATGGATTTCTATATGGAATTTTAACACTCTCACTTGCCCATTTACTAACACTAGGACTTTCGTCACAGAATTTCATAAATGCAAATTCCCAACTACTTCTATACAATGGTGTTTTTGTACCTAAGTATTTTTCAGGAAACTTTAATGAATAGCGACCTTGAGCAAACTTACCCATAGCATTATACCACTATGTTTCTAGTTTCTAGTTTATTAGTTGCTTGGTCCACTTTATAACCTAGTGTACTAATTTTTGCTCTATTATAATTTAAAATTTCTGTAATTACAGTACTCAACTGTATATCATCAAACCCTCCTAGAGTGTCTAATAATTCAAATATTTTTACATTGTCTATCTTTGCTTGTTGCATAACAATAGTAGCAACACTAGTTGAACTAACTTCATCAAACCCTCTTTTAGCAAAGAACCCAACTGTTGCATCAACTTCATTGCTTGAAAATTCAAACGGTTTTGTATAATATTGATCAAAGAATTGTTTTACTGATGTAGCACTATCTCCTGTTTTTGCAGGAAGGTTACCGTATAAGTTTGTTGGCGTTGATGGCATAATTTATTCCTATGTAAAGTCTAGGCTTGATCCGTTAGCATTTGCAATAGCCGCCGATCGTGCTTTAACTTTGTTTGCTTCACTTTGTGCATTGTATGCCGCAGTTATCATTTGCGGTATTGGACTGCCTCCATTGTTAATATGACTTTTCTTAAATGCTGTTGCTTTAGCTAATGAATCAGCCGCTCCTTTATTACCACTTAAGAAGTTAGTAACACTACTTAGTGGGTTTGGTATTTTTCCAGAAGCAATGCCGGCTAATCCAGCCACTCCTGCAACTGTAGCAATAGTACTAAAGTCTCCACCTAGTCCACTTGATTTAGGAAATGCAACGTTTGCAACGCCACTAACATCAATACCTGTAGCTTTGCCAATTTGGTCTTTTAAGATACCAAATCCTTCTTGGCGTAATCCATCTGATCCTAAATTTTTAGCATTTTGTGTAATGCTAGTTGCTTTTAATACTGTTCCTAAAAAGTTTGCCGGACTACTAAATGCCGCGCCGCTACTAATGTCTCCAAAGACATCTGCTATGCCTCCTGCAATGCCGCCAATGCCAAACACACTTGATGTTCCTCCACCTGCTAATGAATTAGGACTTGGTGTTTGATCATAATGTCCACTAGCACTACCAAAGCTCTTAGGAGCAATGCCGTCTTTAACTGGACCTCTAGCATACCATACAGTTTCGTATTGAACTGTCATTGAATTTTGTACTGTATCACTTGAACTGTTATCTAAACTATCATGTTCCCAAGCACTAATTATTGGATTAACTAAAGTAAAACAAGTATAACGCTTTCTTGACATTTGATAAATTTGAATACTTTCAAAGAACGGTTTGAAACTATCATTGTCCATTCCGTATCTATAACTATTTGACAATTCACCTTGGTACGTATTACCTCTGTTGTAGGCCGCGTTTGAAGTGTTAGGATTAGAACTACCATCTACACTTGCATAGTTTCCATCTTTAAAATAATATCTATAATATGCTTCCCACATAGCAGTTGTCTGACCATAGTTATCATCGTGGAATGTAACATTAATTGGATCGTAATCTAATCTTGTTTGTAAATTTCTTTTTTGGTTGTATTGATGTTTTAGCGTTGTTGCAATTTGATACTTAGGTAAGTCAACTTGTTTAACAAGCATATTAATTTCTTGTGTTTTTAATTGAGGAATTAATGCTACAGCTTCTGGATTTAAATTAAATGTTACATGATAAAGAAATTTAGATTTAGGACTTAATCTATGTGCATCATCAACATAAAGTCTTGCCGCGTGAGCCGCATCGCCTAGGTTTCCTTTAGGACTCAATGCTCCGCTTATTAAGTTGTTTAAAAAACCGTTAAGTTTATTTGCCATTTTTACGTATTCCTCATACTCTTATACTAATATTTATCTAATATAATTAAGTGCGTAGATAAAAAAAAAGGATGCCTAATTAAAGACACCCTTTTTATATACTTCAGGAAATATTGTTATTGTTATTAACTAGCGCCGCCGCCTGTAATAGCTGTGTTAACTGTACGTCCGATTGCTGTTCCTATGCCTGTTCCTTGTGGGCTTTGGATAGCGTTGTCATAACGTATCGCTAGTGCAACAGTTACTGGATCGTTAGTAGAGTAAGACAAGCTATTGTAGTTTGCTGACTCTAAGTAACAACCATACAATTCAAATGTCTCTAGTACACTTGCTGTATTAGCACCGTTACCACCGTCTAATATTTCAATTCTTGTAACGAATTTGTAATCGCTACCTGACGCCGCCGAACTTTGTTCAAAGAAGTCAAATTGTTTCTGTAGTTGCTCGCCAACAAGTTTTTGTACGTTGTTTGAAACATCTTCACGTAGGTTAAGTGTAATTGGTTCCCAAGTGTGTTTACCTGCTAGGTATACACGTGAGTTATACACATCTACTGTAATTTGTTCAAAACTTACGTTAGGTCTTGTTACGTCTACAACCTGTTTAGTTAGTTCTGTTGTTGGTGTTGATACTCCAAAATTTTCAAGACTCACTCTAAAGCGGTATTGTAGTTTCGGCATCAACAAACCTTGGTTACTAGCTGAAGAGCTAGAATCCAAAGGTACTGTAATTTTGCTTAGTGTTGAAATTGCCATTATAATATCTCCTGCTTATTAGTATTTATCATATTAAAGTCCTGCTATCTCACCAGTGTTTTTAAGTCTTAATGGAATGTAAATAAACTCCACAGCTTTCACTGGTTCAATTGCTATATCTAAGTAAAGCTCATTTCTATCAATTCTAGTTGGTGTGTTGTTTGATTCATCACACACTACTAAGAAGTCATATAATGCTCTTTGACCTACTAACTCTAATAGTAAACTATCTGCTTGTGCTTTAATCTCATCACGTGTGATTTTGTCATTTGGCTCAAAGATATAAGGTTTAGCAAGTTTGTTAAACTGTGAACGTAAGTAAATTACTAGTCTTGCAACGTTGATTCTGTCTAAAGCACTAGCATTTTTAGCTCTTGTCTTTTGACCAAAGTTAACAAGTCCTGCACCACTTAAGAACGTTACAGGGTTAATAGCATTGCTGTACAATGTATCACGCTGTCCTTCGTTAAGTGCTACGCTTTGGAATTCACCTTCGCTTGTAATGTATCCTGCACTTGAAGCATTTGTAATTCCACCACGTCTTGTTCCTGCTGGAGCAAACCATGGAAACGATACTTGATCGCTTAGTGCCATTGTGCGTAAGATACCATGTGAAGCTGGAACAACTACGTTGTTACCTGCGTTATCACTTGTGAATAAACTTGGATAAAACACACCTAAGTATTCATCGTATGTTACAAGTCCATCGTCATTGTCTTCAACTGCACCTTTTACGTTAGTTGCATATTCGTTCAATGAAGTTGCATCTGGTGTTAATCTAAACGGTAAGTCACCTACAACAAATGCACTAATGCCTCTATCATAGTTAAGTGTTTTCATTTCACCAATTAGCTCTGAGTAACCAGGTGTTGCCATCAAGTTAAAGATTCTTGAATTATCATCTCTAATATCAGCATTGCTGTTAACCATTGCTTGTAATGCTTGTACTACAACTTTACGTTGAGCTTTTCTACCAAAAGAGCCTGCACCATTTTCTTGGTTAGCTGATTCAGTTACCCATCTGTTAGTTGCGTATGCACTCATTGACTCGTCGTTGTTAAATCTAATATTAAGTCCTGTAGTATCAATGTAGTTACGTACATATTTCTTAACGTTAAATCCTGAACGTCTAGTATTCCAAAGCAACATACCTTTTGGATATAGTGCCGGATCTGGAGCGTCAAAGTCTAAGAAGTTACTTACTAGTAATTCAGCAATAGTTCCTGCTGTATCACCTTTAACACCTGAAATGCCATAACGTGCATCAGCAAACAAAATACCGTCTTCAGTAGTTTGGTCGCCTGTATCAAGTGCAATGAACTTCAATGAAGTGCCATTGTATTTGTAAATCTTAGGATAATTTTCTAAGTCTGCTGTACTAATCCAAATGTCGCCATTTTTAAGATCAGTTCCATCTGATTGCTTAGTTGGCTCAGTAGCTGAAACAATTGGTCCTGCTGGATCTGTTTTATCACCACTTACTGCATTATAAAAAGGTGCAGTTGAATCTTGATAACCTACCCATGTAGTACCGTTATGAATCATTAAGTCTACTTCGTCAACAATACTGTTGTACCATAATGCACCATCAGTTGTTAATGCTGTTGGAGCCAATGTACTTGCAGTATATGTTAAGTATTTCCAGTTACTAGCAACCATATCGTATGCATTGCCTGCGGCATCTGTATACAAGTTTGGTGTTGCTGTTGCCGCATTTGAGCCATTGTAAGCTACAAATCCTGCTAAAGCTAATCCGCTGTTAGTATCTGTAATGTGGATGTCACCACCGTCATTGTGTTCAATAACAATTCTGTTTGAAGCATCAACACTTGCTACAACGTTAGTTAATCCTGCGGAGTTAATTGCTCCTGCAACATCATCTGCATCATCTGCATTACCGTTTGTTGTAACACTTACTGTAACTGCCGCACTTAGTACAGCACTTGCTGGACTAGTTTCTGCAATATCAAAAGCATAAGTTCCAGTTACTAGTTGTGTTGTGATAATATCTGAAATAATTTTAGTATTACCAGTTGCTTGTCTTCTGTGAATCTTAAAGTCACCAATTGGATCAGTTGCTTCATCATTATTAGTTTTGATGTAAACTGCGCCTACAGGTAAGTTTTTACCGCCGCCTGCTTTATCTAATGCAAACAACGCCGCTTCAGGTGTTGCATACATTGGAGCTGACTTAGTTTCCCACAAGCTAGTTGTGCCGTTCCACATTTTAACTTTCCAGTTAGCACCTAAATTAGGTTGTGTAGTTTTAACCCAGATACTTCCTGTTGGACGTGGACTTGTGTCAGTTGACTTATATTCAGGTACACTAGTATGCGGAGCAATACTTAACTTCGGTGCTTTAAAAGTAGCCGCTGTTAAACCAATCTCTGCTAATAGTGTTGAAGCGTTAGTTGCTAATACAACGTCTACGCCTGTTGAATAAATCTCTAATTTGTTGTTAACTACTGCTGAAGTAACTCCAGCAATACCTGCTGAACCAATAGCACTTACAACATCACTTAATGCTGTTCCGCCACTAGTTACTACAGTTCCGTTAATGCTCATCGAAGCACCGTTAGTAATTGTTGCGTTGGAAACCGTACCAGTAACAGTTGCCCATGAACTAATCCATGCTGTAGTTCCTACTTGTACCCATGTACCATCGGATTTTTTGTAGTATAACTTGTTAAGTGTTGTAGTTGCAACGATAGCGTAGTCACCAATTGCGCCAACAGAAGTTTTTGGTGCGCCGCCTGTTACTTTAGTTGTATCTGTAATCACTGTTGGAATTTTGTTAGTAAAGCTCTGTCCGCCAGTAACACTAGCCGATGCGCCGTTCCATTCAAAAATACCAAACACACTATTTGCTGTATCAAACCAATAAGTGCCGTCTGCTGGATTAGCCGCTGGTGCTGTAGCAGATGCCATTAGTTCTTTAGTGTTTAATGATGCTCTAGTTACATAAGCTCTGTTAGCTACTCCTAAGTATGAGTAGGCCGCTTGTAACCCGTATTCGTTTAATTCACTACCGTGTAGTGCATTGTTGTTTGTGTCCGTATAGAAAGTTGGATCTCCAAACAAGTCTGTTAATTCTCTTTGTGAGGTAACCAAATATGGTTTGCCTGCATTTGCCGCTGTTGTACCTGCGGCTGTTCCTGTTCCAGCACCGTTCGTTTTGTCTTGTGCGGAAACAACAAAAATCATTGGTACTGTACCTGGCTCAGCTGGTGTATAGAAACTTTCGTCTATAACGCTGACCTGTACTCCTGGTGATACTAAAGCCATTTTATTTTCTCCTGTTGATATAGCATGTTACTATTATTTATACCATTTTGCTAAAATAGGTGTATAATCAACCGAGAAAAAGGGACCAAAAAGGGCAGGTAAATACATATATGAGACCTTTATGTAAATGCGGCACTAAACCTGTAGCTATAAACTACTACAAAAACGGAAAACCCTTTTATAGAAGTAAATGCGAGTCATGTACTAGACACGGCAAGCCTATACACGGTGCTTCTAAATGGAAACAATCAGGGTATGAAAAGAAAACAGAATGTGACAAGTGTGGGTTTAAAAGCAAACACCCGGAGCAGTTTTCAGTGTACTACATTGACGGTGATCTTAATAATATAAGGTTTAGTAATCTAAAAACAATATGTGCTAATTGCACTAAAATTATTTACAAAGAAGGATTTAGATGGAAGCAAGGTGATCTGCGACCTGACTTCTAAGCTCAGCAATAGTACCGTTGTTTTCTAATGTTTGTGAAAATTTAGTATGAGCCCAAGCCCATTCGCTAGGATGAATATCAGTAGGCTCTGTATCAAACTCAAGATACTCTGTAAACCATTTAGGATCTTCTCCACGTTTTACACGCCATACATGTCCGCCTACTTCATGTAGCATTTTTGCTTCATTAGGAAAACGTGTATCCGGTAATACCCAATTAATATCTGGATTGTCAGTAATTTTTTGTTTTACTAGAGATACCCAAATACCATCATAGAATCCGTTACGCATACATTCTGTACCAAATTCTTGTAATACTAGTCTAGGAGTAATTGTACGTCCAGTTTCTTTTGACCAAAACTCGTCTACTTTCTCACGCCATTCTCTAGATTCGATTGTTTTACCATCAAGCATATCTCTGCTCCACCCAAACATAACGCCTACGCTATCTTTAAGTTTATCTGCAAATGATATTTTTTGGAAATTATGCTCACTAATTAAATAGTCAGCAATAGTATCTTTACCACTACCAATTAAACCACATACACCAATAATCACAGGTTAACTCCTTATAAATTAAAACTATTATACAATAGATTTATCAGGAAGTCAAGTGTTTATTAGCCGATTGTGAATCCGTAGCCTACGCCGCCTGCTACTTGCATTCTTAGTTCTTCTTCTAGCTTTTCCATTTCAGCTTGTGCTTCGGCTTTTAGTGCATCGCCATTTAGAGTTGAACCTCCTTGTGGACCTGCAATAGTAGCAAACTTTGAACGTGCTTCGCCTAGCATATACTTACAACTTGCAAGGGTATAATCTTTAATCCATTGCTTTGCAAGATAGTCATTAAGTAATTCACTATCTGGTCTGTGATTGTAAACATATAGCAGTAATGTTTCTTCTGCTCTTGGGCGTTGTAGTAGTGTTAATTTTTTAGTTGTAGTATTCCAATTAAATTCAATAAAGCTACCAAACATTCGTCCTACTAATTCTTGGTATTGACTGAACATATCGTATGTTGCTAGTCCGCCCATGTTTGAACTTGATAACAAATAAGTGTTTGTGTATGCCATGTTAAATGGTTCAAATAATGTGCCACCATCTCCGCCACCTGAACGTGAACCAATTGAACGTCTAAATAATTTTCTCACCTCAACTACTTCTTGCGGTAGTGTATATTCATTTTGATCAAGTATAGTAGGCATAAAAAGATATGACTCTTCTACTGAGTTATCACTACGCTGTCTAAATTTGCCAAAGGCTTTTTCTAGTGCAGTTTCATAATGAATAGGGTCAAGTTCAACATCGATCATACCACCGCCTAACATAGCGTTTACGTAATCGAATACCTCTTGTTTTTGTGTGCTTAATGCCATTTCTTGTTCTCCACTAGTATTTATGCTAACGATAAATACTTATACTATGCCAAGACTCAGTTTATACAAACCCGAAAAGGGCAACGATTACGATTTCTTAGACAAAACAATCACCGAAATGTTTACAGTTGGTGGTACAGATGTCTTTGTACACAAGTATCTAGGCCCTTCAAATCCAGACGAAGCAGACGCTACGCCTGCACAACCTCGCTATGATGCTGTTAAAGAAACTAACATACAGGATATGTTATTCTTAGAAAATAGAGATCGCAAATACGATCCAGACATTTATACAATACGTGGCATTTACAATATTCAAGATATTGATTTTGATATGAGTCAATTTGGTCTATTTTTACAAAACGATACATTGTTTATGACAATTCCAATCAACTATAGTGTTAGAACACTAGGGCGTAAAATTATGCCAGGAGATGTTATTGAACTTCCGCATTTAAAAGACGAATATGCACTTAATGATTATACTGTAGCACTAAAACGTTTCTATGTTGTAGAAGACGTAAACAGAGCCGCTGAAGGATTTACACAAACTTGGTATCCACATTTATACAGAATTAAATTAAAACAAATTGTTGATTCACAAGAGTTTAAAGAAATACTTGATTTACCTTCAGAAGAAGGAAGTACAAACACACTACGTGATGTTCTTAGTACATACGAAAAAGAGATGCAAATTAATAATGCAGTAGTTGCACAAGCAGAAGCTGATGCACCTAAGTCAGGATACGATACTACAAACTTATACACGTTAGCTGTAAACAAAGACGGCAAGCCTGATCTAGTTACAGTTGATATGAATGATTTGGATTCTAGTTCACAAGAATTATTAGCTGACAGAATTAATCAAACTCCAGAACGTACAGGATATCAAGGTTACTTACTTGGCGATGGTATTCCACCTAACGGAGAAGCGTTTGGACATGGGGCAAGTTTCCCTACAAATTCAATTGAAGGAGATTATTTCCTAAGGACAGATTTTATGCCTAATAGATTATTTAGACAAGACGGAAGTCGATGGGTCAAACAAGAAGATAATGTACGTATGACATTGACAAATACAGATTCACGTGCTACACAAAAAGGTACTTTTGTTAACAATACTACTAGTAATATTATTGGTGGCGAAACTGTAACAGAAAGACAACCATTGAGTAAAGCACTCAAACCAAAGGCAGATAATTAATGCAACACTTCTATGATGGACAAATAAGAAGATACATTACTCAAATGGTAAGACTACTGAGTAATTTTTCTTATGCTGATAGCAAAGGTAACTTAACACAAATTCCAGTCATGTATGGAGACATTACAAGACAAGTTGGTGCTATTATAAAAGACAATAGTGAAAATAAAATACCAAGTGCGCCACGCATTGGGGTGTATGTTACTGGCATGGAAATGGATCGTACAAGAACTGCTGACGCAACCTATACAGGTAAGGTGCATCTTAGAGAACGTACTTATGATGAAAACAGTAACGAGTATTTAAATACTCAAGGTTCAAACTATACTGTTGAACGATTAATGCCAACACCTTATATGTTGAATATTAATTGCGATATTTGGTCAACTAACACAGAACAAAAATTACAGATTTTAGAACAGATATTAATGTTGTTTAATCCAAGTTTAGAAATACAAACTACAGACAACTATGTAGATTGGACTTCGTTATCAGTTGTTAATTTAGAAAATATTAATTTTAGTTCAAGAAGTATTCCTATGGGAGTTGACACTGAAATTGATGTTGCTACACTAGGATTTCAAACACCTATTTTTATTAGTCCTCCTGCTAAGGTTAAGAAGTTAGGAGTTATTACAAATGTTATAATGAGTATCTTTGATGAAACTAAAGGAACTATTGACTTAGGACAGTCAATGCCAGAACTTAATGCATACGATGATAGCTGGGGCAACTCTATTAAAAACAAAGATGCAGATGGTAGAATACATCTTCAAGTTACAACAGCGTCAGGCTATGATGCTATTGTTACTAACACTATTGTTCAACTTGGTAAAAATGGAATTAGTGGAGAAATTAATTGGAGAGAAGTACTTGAATCTGAACCTGGTGAGTATGCCGCAGGATTAAGTAAAATATATTTAAATAGAATTGACTTGGCCGCACCGGTTGTAGGTACATTTGCACTTAACAACTTAGACGAAACACAAATTATTGTTAATTGGGACGAAGATACTATTCCAACTAATACAGTATTAGGATTACCAAATAGTCCACAAAAAGGAACTATTGATGCAATTATTGATCCGACTAGAGTTAACCCAGTTAACTTAAAAGTAGCTGGCACTAGAATACTTTTATTAGGTGATATTGGTGCTACAGCAAACACAGATGGTGCCGATGCTTGGAAAGACTCTAGTGGTAATGACACACTAGTTGCTAGTGAAAACGACATTATCGAATGGAGTGGAACACAATGGCAAATAGTATTTGACTCAAGCACAAAAAATAACCCAGCAACTGATGTTACATACACAACCAATTTAACTTCAGGTATCCAATACAAATGGGATGGTACAGAATGGACACTATCCTTTGAAGGCGAATATCGAAAAGGAAGCTGGCGCTTAGTACTCTAAATAAGTACTTGTATGGAACAAATTATTTGTAGTGGTGCATTATTCTATTCGTTGACAACACAACGTTTCTTATTCTTACATCGCACACAATCAAAACAAAACAATGTTTGGGGTCTTGTTGGCGGAACCAACGAAGATAAAGAAATCCCTTATAAAGCTCTACTACGTGAAGTTGAAGAAGAACTTGGTAGTGTTCCAAAAATTATCAAATCAATACCGTTAGAAACGTTTGTAAGTAACGATGATAAATTTCAATTTCATACTTACTTGTGTGTTGTAAAGGATGAATTTCTCCCTGTTCTAAATGATGAACATAATGGATATGCATGGGTTAGTTTTCAAAATTGGCCAAAGCCGTTGCATATGGGATTGCGTAACACACTCCAAAATAAACAAAACTTAACAAAACTTCAAACAGTATTTCAACTAGTATCATTATTACAAGAATCGGAAAGTTAAATGATTAAAGTTTACGGCGACATAATGTTAGACCGATGGATTTTGGGTAATACAAATAGAATAAGTCCAGAAGCACCTGTACCTGTTTTACTTGAAGAAGCCCAACAATATAGCATTGGTGGGGCAGGAAATTTGGCTCTTAATATTAAATCTATCAATGGAGACGTTGCATTATATGGTAGTATCGGTCAAGACGATGACGGATATAAACTACTTGAAATGATTGGTAACACAAAAATTGAAGCAAACATTGCATCTGATCATGCTGTCACAACAACTAAAACTAGACTAGTTGGACAAGGTGGGCAACACATTATGCGTTGGGACCGTGAAGAAACATATATAGGTACAAGTAGTTTACATAGACTACTTGATTCACTAACTGCTGACGATATTGTTTGTGTAAGTGATTATGCAAAAGGTACAGTACGTGAGCAAACAGTAGAAAAACTATTAAAACGTAAATGCAAAGTTTTAGTAGATCCTAAACAACATCCTAGTTATTACACAAATGCGTACCTGGTTAAACCAAACATGAAAGAATATGTAGAATGGTTTGGCGAATTTGATATTAGAGATGCTCAACAAAATTTGCAAACATATGGTTGGGAATGGCTTGTTGTAACTGATGGTGCTAACGGTATGCATATAATTAATGCACAAGAAAGTTGGCATTGTAAAGAAGAAGTGAGAGAAGTTGCTGACGTAACAGGTGCTGGTGATACTGTACTTGCTATCATTGCATATGGTATTGAACAAGGAAGAGATGTAGTTGAATCATGTAAATTAGCATGTTATGGGGCGGCACGTATTGTTGAAAAACGTGGTGTTGCTGTTGTAACCAAAAACGATTTATCAACTGGAATTGTATGGACTAACGGAGTGTTTGATATACTACATATAGGCCATTTAAAGCTACTAAGACACGCACACACGCTTGGAAAGCGCCTCGTGGTGGGCATTAATAGCGATGCAAGTGTAAAGCGTTTAAAAGGCGAAACTAGACCCATTAACGATGAACAAACCCGTAAAGCCGCTTTGTTAGAATTAGGGTTTATTGATGAGGTAATTATATTTGATGAAGATACTCCATTAGAAACTTTACAAAATGTCTTGCCCAATATAATTGTTAAAGGCGGAGATTATACAGTTGACACAGTAGTAGGAAACCATTTAGCTGATGTAGTTATATTTCCAACTATTGCCGGTGCGAGTACAACTAAACTTATAGACAAAATGAACGAGGTTGCAGAATGAATATTTTAATTACAGGACATGAAGGTTTTATTGGTAAACATCTTGGATCGTACTTACAACATAAAGGACACAATGTTGAAGGGTTTGAATGGAAGCCTAATGTTATTCCTGATCCTGAACCATATGATAGGGTAATCCATTTAGGTGCTATTAGTAGCACTACTGAACGAGACATTGAAAAAATTATGGAACAAAACTATGAGTTTTCAATGCGTTTGTTACAACTATGTGATCAAAAAGGAACATCAATGATGTATGCTAGTACTGCTGGTGTATATGGTGATACGTTTGTAGAAAATTCTAAACTACAACCACAGAGTGCATATGCATGGAGCAAATATTTGTTTGATAGATTTGTAATGCAAGTTCCAGAGTTTATGATTAATGTACAAGGTTTTAGATTCTTTAATGTATATGGACCAGGTGAAGAACACAAAGGTGACCAACAAAGTGTATTTGGCAAGTTTGAAAAACAAGCCAAAGAAACAGGAGTTATCAAAGTGTTTGAAGGCAGTGATAAAATTGAAAGAGATTTTATTCATGTTGGCGATGTATGTGAAATTATCGAAAAGTTTATTGATGTTGACAATACAGATATATGGAATGTTGGTACAGGTACACCTCGTTCATTTATGGATATTGCTGAACTGTATGCCAAAAAGTATAATGCTAAAATTGAAGAAATTCCTATGCCAGAAGAGCTTAAAGGACAATACCAGTATTACACCTGTTCAGACAATAACAAGTTAATTAATAGTATAGGTGTTCATAATTTTAGAACAATTGAGGAGTATGTAAATGCCAGCAAGACATAGTGGTAAAGTAGATAAAGGTTGGGGATATGAATTAATTTGGGCAACCAATGATTTATATTGTGGAAAAATTATGGTTTTTGAAAAGGTTGGTGCAAAGTTTAGTATGCACTTTCATAAAGAAAAAGATGAATCATGGTTTGTAAATGCTGGATCATTTAAATTGCGTTATATTGATACGCAAACAGCTACAGTTATGGAAAAGATTTTAGGTCCAGGAGACACATGGAGAAATCCACCATTGATGCCGCACCAATTAGAAGCACTTGAAGCGGGTAGTAGTATTACTGAAGTAAGTACACCCGATTCTATTGAAGATAATTTTAGAATTATTCCAGGTGATAGTCAAGGTGTTATAGTACAACCAGAGGCTACTTCAGATGCAAATCCACAAGGCTAATTTAGATTTAAATTTATCTCAGTTAAAACATAATTGCAGTTTTGTTTATCAACAAATTATAAACGAAATTGCAATACCTAACCTAAGTCTTGAAACACAACATACTTCAATACCTACCGCAGTAAGTCAGTATTATAATTTATTTACAAGTATTATGCCTGGGATGTTTGAACTACAACGTTCAATAAGAGAAGAATTTAAAAACATCGAGCATGACACTAGTTTAGAATATTGGATCGTTGGTTGGTTAAACTATTGGCCTAATAAAGGTCGTACACTAGAATGGCACGGTCATGAATACGGAGATAATGATAATTGTTTCCACGGATACTTAGGTGTACACAGTGAGCCTTCACAAACATTATATCGCAATATAGGCGAAGAAGAAATTACTAGCGTTGAAAACAAAAATGGTCAATTAGTTATTACTAATAGCAAAGGCGTTGAACATATGACTAGTGATTGGGAACAAGATGATCCTCGTATTACTATTGCATTTAATATACAACCTAGAGAAACTGTGTTACAAGAAATAGGTAATAAACTTAATTACTATGTCAGTCTTTAGAGAATTATTTTCTATTCCTATATTGGAACATAGTGTTCCAGAACGCATTGCAAATGAAGTTGAACAGTTTGTAGTGCCAAGACTGTCTTTAATTCCAAGACCTGATAACAATGCTCCCCACGCTACTGATTACTTTGAAGATAAAAAAGTAGTACATCTAATCAACGATGTGCCTGAATTATTTGGTGAGATACAAGATTGTGTTAATAGATTTCAACAACAATCTAGTATTAAACATTTACATGACGTTAATCAATACACTTGGTGGACACAAGACTATCACGAAGGCGATATACATACTGAACACGAACATGGTATGAATAAGATATCAGGAGTGTATTGGGTAAGAGCTAATGAAAACGCTGGTGGGTTATGTTTTAGAAATCCTAATCCATATGTTGAATATGCACATAACGAAAACTCACAGTACGGCCGCCGACAATTCGAATTCCAACCTATAAAGGGCAAGTTATTACTTTTCCCTTCTTACTTAAAACATGCAGTAATGCCTAGTAGTAAAAACGTTGTTCGAACTACTATAGCATTTAACGTAGTACGTTAAGCCTGAGCTTCACCCCATCTTAGAATAATGTTCGCTTTAGTATCTGTACCACCTGTTTTATAAACGTTGATTGCTAATACGTCTGGACCATTTGGATAAGTTCCTCTACCACCTAGTGTGGTATTAGTTAACTCTTTCAATGAGCTTAGAGATAATGAACTTGATTGTCCTGGTGTTGCAATAAAGGAGAATACAGTTTCACCTGGCTGTGCATAAGGTGGTTGTCCAAATAAGAACCCTACCGTATCACCTGCTGTTATCGTTGCATTTGAACTCTGTGTAAACGTTACTCTGTAATATGTTGTTGAACCAAATGATAGTTCTTGCACACCAGCAACCGCAGTACCCGCTGAGAACTTAGAGTCTTCAACAATGTCGCCTGCAATAGCGCCTGTTGCGTTCCAGGTTGTTTCTGTAAAGAACAAGTAGTTAGAACCAGTTAAATCTCCACCAATTCTAAATGTTACTGTTGGATCAGCATTTTGTACTAGAATATTTTGATTAAATCTTAAACGTACTCTACCGTACCATGGTTCTTGATAAACTTCTTCAATAGTTCTTGGATTACTTGTATAGTCGTTACTACCTGATGCAGTAACCTGCACACCTGTTGTAACTTCGCCATTTAAAGCGGCAAACTCTGCTGTTGACAAATACTGATATCTACTATTTCTATTACCGTATAAGAATTCAGCAGTTTGTGTCATTGGACCTTGTACTGTTGCACTTCTAATAACCTGTGTAGCACCAGTTGACCATACAACAGAACCGCCCGGAGCAACTTGAGCAAAGCTCGGTTGTCCACCAGCCGCCGCACCAGTTAGTGCAGACCAACCAACATCATTTGGATTAATTGGATAGTTTTGTGGATTCAAAATTCCTTCAACAACAATACCGCCAGTAATTGGATTATTTGAACTGTCATATCCGTCTGATGTAATTTCAATACCTTCTAGTAGCAACTGAGCTCTGTTTAGTAGTTCTCTTTCACCTAAGTCACCAACAATAGCGTTACTAACACTAGGTGCTAGTCTTAACATAAACACAGTATTTCTTAATGTACTAATATCGTTACCTGCAGAAGCGTATGAGAAAATATAACCACGGTCTTCATCAAATCCACCGTCTGTTAGGAACGCTGAACCCCAGTGTGATATGATTGGAGTAATTGTATTACTAATCAAAATTACACCAGTTCGCTCGTCATGTGGTACAGCACCACCTGCTGTATAAGTTCTTGTTGCACCTGCCGCAAAGTTTGTTAGTGGAGCACTTCTAGTACACCCTGTTAGGGTATCACCTGTTACACCAGTATAAGATATCATTTCGTTATCAATAATAACTGTACCAGTTGTTGGGAAGAATGAAGATGTAATTAATGGAATTGTATTTTGTGTTGCATCCATTGCCGTCGCTAGCCTATCATTTGGACCTTCGTTAGTAACTTCATAACGCACAGGCATGTTACCAGTACGCATAAATGCTTCTGTGTTAATGTTTGAGTTACGCATTCTGTGATAGAAAATAAAGTTACCATCATCACCACGTAGCATGTAGTCAATAAATCCAGCACCGTACCAACTGTACTGAATACCAATCATCTGCATCTTACTGATGTCCATGATATATCCACTACTTCCTAGACCGTCTAGTGTGTCTTTGTTAAAGTCAGCTTGTTTAGTTTTCTTATCACTAATCAAACATAATTTCACACCAGTAGCATTTGAATTACCTCTAAAGTCAGGTGTTACTGTCATAGCATTATCTGCTGTAATCTGTGAAACAACGTGTGTCATTCCTTTAATAACAATTCTATCACCAGCTTTTAACTGATCTCTAAATCTTGTTCCTGACCCTGTACATGTGTTTGAATCAACATTAATTGCAACAGTACCTGCTAACTGTAGTGTAGCAGTTCTTTGTACTGCACTAAAGTTTGTTCCATCGTACTCCATAAAGATTCCGTTTTGATCATCAAATGCACCTGAACGCACAGTTGCACCGTGCCAGTTAAGTAATGATACTTGGGCTCTTGTACTTAATACTGGTGTTAATGAAGCAGGAGCAATTTGCGAAATAACTTTAAATGTTCTTTCACTTACAATACTTGCTACTGTGTAATTTCCATTATATCCTGGAGTTTCAATACCAATTAATCTAATTTGTCCACCAACTTGTAGTCCATGGTCAACGTCATCTGTTGTAACTGTAATGAAAGTACCTGCTAGTAGATCGTCTGCTGTTACATCTAATAGATCGTAACTTGGAGCAAACAACGCACCAGTGGTATACATAATACCTTTACCTGACTGGTATCTAATATATTTTTTACTCTGTCTAATTGCTTGAGCACCGTGTTGCGGTCCTCCTGTTCCAAGCATAACTCCACCATCATATGGTCTGTGTACAAAGAAACTATCTGGTCTTGGATAAAGCGTTGCACTAATATCACCTGTTTGTGTAATAGTACCTGGAGCTCTACACTGATATCTTAAACTTGTTGTAGTTGGAACCTGTTGTGCAAAGAACGGTCCTTCTAATAGTGTATGATTGTTAACGCCATCGTCTGAGTTAACTGTAACAATAAATGCATCTCCTGGAATCAATCCATGTGCTGATGCAAATGAAACTTCTGTAGTTGCCAACGCCGCAAATCCAATTAATGTTCTAGCTGGTATTTGAGCAGTTATTAATTCTGACATAGTTACTGTTGCATACGTTACTGTTGTATCTCCTGCAACTGCTGTTCCTACAATACTTGCGTCAACAATACTACCGTCTGTTGCTACTTCAGCAATAGTAATTGTTGCATCGTTAGTTGGTGATGTACCTCCTAACTCTGTACCTGCTACTTTAATTTTATTACCAGCTACATAAGATTCACCATCAACTGTAATTATTGGATTACTATAACTGCTACTAGTTCTTTGAATAGTAAATTCTGCATTTGAACCAAAGTTTCCTAATGGTGTTGGACCAACATCAACATATGATCCTACTCCACTTGGTCCTGTACCTGCGGTAGATACTGAAGCAATTGAACCTTCTCCGGTTCTTGTTCCGCTATTATCTGTAGTAAGAATATTAATTGTTAAATCGTTTGCTGGGCTTTCGCCACCTAGTTGTGTACCCGGAACACGTATGTTTTGATCTGGAAAGTATCCAGTTCCTGGAGTATTAACTACTGCTGAATATACTTGGTTACTAATTGTAATATCAAATGTTGCAGTACTACCAGATAATGTTGTTATCTGTCCTGCTGATTGTGATATATCTTGGTATACAACCTCATCATTACCTGTTCCTGAAATACTTACAGTTAGGATCTCTCCGCCACTGTCAATAGTTAGTACAGTAATTGTTGCATCGTTTGCTGGAGTTGCACCACCTAGTTCGGTACCTGCTACTACAAATGTTTCGCCAACTAAGTAACCGCCGCCTGCATTAGTAATGTTTACTCCATAAACTGTTGCAGTTTTTGTAACACTGAAGTCTGCACCAACACCTGCTCCTGCTGGATATGTATACGTTACACTTGGATATGTTTCGTTAGCATTTGGTCCTGTACCAGTAATAGTAAATCCGGTAATAACACCAGAATTTACAGATGTTACTTCTATGAGTGCATCGTTAGTTGGACTACTTCCACCTGGGAATGTGTCTCCTATAATAAACATTCTGTCGCCAACTGCAAATCCCTGCGTAGGAGCCGCTGATGTACCTGTATGTGTAATACTTAAAATTGTTCCTGCGCCATCTACTGATGTAATTGTAATAGTAATATCGTTGGTTGGTGATGTACCGCCAACGTTAGAACCTAGTATTGTAAGTGTTGAACCTTGAGCATAACTATCTCCAGCTGTTGAACCTAATACAACAGTATAAGTTGTGTCAGCGTTTTGAGTAACATTAAATGTTGCTCCAGTACCAAAGACATTAAATCCTGATACAATATTAGTAAATGTTGCACTATTAACAGCCGTACCTGTAACTGAAACTCCTGTAATTTCACCACTACCACCAACGCTGTCGATAGTAACTGTTGCATCGTTTCCTGGACTTGCGCCACCTAAATCAGAACCAAGAACTAGTAAAGTTTCACCTTGTGTGTATCCTGATCCTGCACCAGGAGCGGTAACTGTATATACATTTCCTGTAAACCCTATGTTAATTTCAGCTCCAGTACCAATTGAACTTGTAGTAAATGGTACAGCGGAATAGTTTGCTACAGCATCGCCACCAATTCCTGAATCAGTGAATGTTAAAATTGCACCAGCGCCATCTACTGAATCAACAGTAATATCTAAATCGTTTGTTGGACTTGCTCCGCCAAACACAGTACCTGGAATTCTAATAACTGATCCAACTGTGTATCCAGCATCAAGTGAGCCTGCATTTTTTGTAGTTGTGTAAATGTTATTTGTTAATACAACGTCCCAAGCCGCACCAGTTCCGCCAATTTGGGTTTCTGGAGGTAAATCAGTGTATGTTGGATTATCTGTAACTGCTGTATAAGTTCCAGCACTACTAGTAACATCAAGAATTAATCCAGTACCTAAGCCGTTAAGATTAGTACCTGTTACATTTGTAAATACTGCATTACCATCAAACGCTGAACCTGTAAAGCTAAATGTTAAAATTGCACCACTACCGTCAACTGTATCAACTGTAATTCTAAGATCATTAGTATTTGATATACCACCTAATTGTTGTCCGTCAACAATTAATACATCGCCTGCTTCAAAATTAATACCTGCGGTTTGTAGTGAAACAGTATATTGTCCTAAAGTAGGATTTCCTCTATCAATATTAAATGTTGCGCCTGATCCCAATGATGTATAATTAGTACCAGTTATTCCTGTGTAACTAACTGTATTTCCTACAATGTTTGCTGTAGTATTTCCATCAAAGTTAAGTGTATTTCCTACAATAGTAGTAACATGAATCGCTGTTCCGTCACCTCTATCAATTGCTTCACCTTGTACAATACCTGTTGCATCAACAACATCAATAGCATTAGAGCCTGCTGGAAAATCTCCGCTAACGTCTAAAGTATTTAATGTACCACCGTTTTCAAATCCTACTCCGCCACCAGTTAAACTTGTAACCTGAGCGCCAACTGCAATGCCTGCTCCGGTAGCAACCGTTGCAACAACAAAAGTCCAATCAGCACCACCGCCGTTTCCTAATGATGCATCTGAAATAGTAATAATATCTCCTGGAGCATTATTTCGTCCTGGATTTTCAATTGCTGTAACTGTCGCGGCACCTGTGCCGTCAACAACAATAGTATATGTACCTACAATTAAATCCGCCGCAATACTATCGGAACTACCTGTGCTTACTGAATATGTTCCTGCTAAACGTGAAGCATCAGCCGCTCCATATGTACCAACAGTTGATACTTGTCCGCTTTCGTTAACCACTGGAGAACCAACTTCTGGAGCAACACCAGACCATGTAATAATATTTGCACCTTCTGCCGCCGTTAATGGGTTGACAAATGTTCCTTCAGCACCTTGTGATAAGATACTAAACTGTGGTTGGCCAATTGCCGCACCTGTATAAAATCCAGCTTGTCTTAATTGTGTGTAGAATGTTGATAATACTTCACCGTTAGTAACACCAACTTTTGATTTTGCAAAAAATGTAAATGTATTATCTGTTGGAACAGTTGAAACTACAAATGATCCTTCTGCTCTACTTGCTCCAGCAACACTATTTTCTAATGCTTTAATTGTAATAGGAGTACCTGCCGTAATACCATGTGGTCCAACTGTTGTTACAGTAATTTTACTTTGGCCAATACCATCAGTTCCAACTGATGCATCTGTTACAACTGATGATACTTGTGTATCAGTACCTGGTACTTCGTAAATACTTGGATATCCTCTTTGCATAGCAATCGCTTGCCATTTAGTGGGCTGTAACCCGTATTCAAAGTCAGCATCAAGCATAGATACTGAGTTACTAACACGCATACGTTCAATAGCATCTGTACCAAAGTCATGTGGTCTAGTAATAACATCACCTTGATCAATAAAGATTTGAATATCATCTGTATCGTAAAATTGTTTAACTTCTTCTTTGATTGGTAATACATTTAATCCGTTTTCAATAACGTTTGTAATAACACCAAATAGTTCTGTTACTCTTTGACTAACATTTAATTCACTAATTTGTAAAATAGTATTTTGTGAAATTGCACCTGCACCAACTTGTTCTGTTGGGTATAGTGTATTTGAAAAAATGTAATTGTTAATTACATCTCTAGCAAAATGTTTTGCTAAAATTTCTGGCATTCTATCGCCGTCAATTTGTGGCGTAGTTTGTACCCAATACTTACTAGCATTGTAATGTGTTTTTGTATTTCCAGAATATTTAATATCGTGTGTAATTCCTTCAATATTAAATCCCATATCTCTTTCACACTTAGCAGTATTGTATGTATAGTTGTACCATACATCTGAAATTGCATTAGCTGTTGCTGATACAAATATGTGATCTGAAGTATCAGATGAAATACCAACATTAATTGTAACTGTGTCTGTAGTAGAACTTTCAATTAAAATTGGTTTATTATAAGTTGGATCTGTTCCTGTATCATTAGGCACACCACTTGCTCTTGGATATGCATGTTCAGTAGCATGATTATCTTTAGCACAAGTAAATGTTAAACCACCAGGAGCAATTCTAATATAATCTCCTCTATAAAACGTATGACTAGGAATTGTTAAAACCATTTGGCCACTTGCTGGACTAAATGTTGCCGCAGTTGGAGTAAATCTTGTACTTGCCGCAACTTTACCTGCAATCCAAGCAACAGTTTCTTTCTTTAAAAACTCTAAGTTTGCTTCTAATAGTGCTACTGCTTTTGGAGAATAAACTCTATTATCTGTATCTTTCTTTAGGTATACTGTAGTAACTGTACCAGTTCTTTCAAGGAACTTTGGAAAGTCTTCTTCAATACCTTTAGTTAACTGTGAAGTATCATCTGTTTGGAATGCAGTTGACGCACCTAAATCAGGGTCACTAAAGTTATATAAAATTTCGTTGTTTGTTGAATCTGTAATCAACAATAAATCGTTTGCAGGAACACGAGTTTGAATTTTAACACTTGAAATTTGTGATCTCTGTAGTGGAGGAATAACATCTAAGCCGCCTGCAATAACAGTTGTAATGATTCCCATTAGTTCTGTTATTCTTGCATCAGTACCTGTTTCATAGTTACTGCCGTTGTCATAAACTTGCACTTGTGCTGGTGGTTCTGATTGTAAACTTGTGTAAGGAACTTGTGGTAGAATGTAGTTATTAATTAAACTAACAACAAAGTTCTTAGCCGCAATTTCAGGAGCTCTATCACCATCAATCTGCGGAGTTGAATTAATCCAATACTTACTTGCTAAGAAACGTGCTTGATAATTTCCGCCATAACGCAAATCCCAAAGTACGCCGGTTGCTCCGTCTGTACCTTCTAAATTGTATCGTGTATCTCGTCTACATAGTACATCATTGTATGTGTAGTTGTACCATATTGATCCTGGATTACCTGTATTTGCCGCAACTTGTGCAGTAAGCCATGCTGACAGTTCTTCAACAATAAAGTTAATGTTTGATTTTATTAGACTGTATGCATACGGAAATCTATTTTCACTAATAGGAATTCCTGGTTGAAATATATACGAGTCAATTTTTTTCTTTGCCATCTGTTTTCCTACATTCCGAAAGCAACAGCCATTGCTGATGCCCTACTGTCTACATATTTTTTGTTAGTAACTGTTGTAGCTGTTGTTGGGTTTGCTTGTACTTGTGCCGAAGCAAACGTTGCATTAGCCGGAGTTACTGCTCCAATTGTAGTGTTATTTATTGTTCCTGCGGTTGCTGTTAGGTTGTTAGTGATAACTGACCCTGGCTTAGTCGAACCAATACTTACACCATCTATATTGCCGCCACCTGCTGGTGCAATAGTTAATCTACCACTACCTGTTGGGCTTACATTTACATTCGCATTTAAACCTGTAAAGTTTGCAGTATCTGTTACTGTTAATAAGTTAGCAGTAATATCCATGTTATTAAGTGTTCCACCGTTTGATGGATTTATTACTACTGTTCCTGAACTTCCAGTTGGAGATAGTGTAATAACTGCATTCTCACCCTGGGCTGTTAAGTTACCGGTTGTTGTAATTCTACTAAAATTACCAATACCACTAACTAGTGGATCAATAACTGTAATTTCTACTAAAGGTATTTGGTCACCGTCACCATACCATAATGTTGCTGGTGCATTATCTGGAACTGCAAAGGTTATTTTACCTTCAAATTTACTTTGTGCATCATTGCCTGTAAGTGTTGTAAGACCGTCTTTAGAAGTATGTGTTAGCCCTGTATTAAAGTTAGAATATACACTACCATCAAAGCTGAATATATTCATTGTGATGTCACCAGTTATATCACCAGCTTCATTTAATTCTCTTAAAAATAAGTTAAAAACATAACTACTTCCTCGAACAAGCTCAATTGGTGGATTTAGTAATAACTCATCTGGTTCGTCTGGATTATATACTTCGTCAATAGTAAATCCGTTACCTGCTTGTCTAAATAAGAAATCGCCAGCTGTATCAACAACCTCGTCGACAACGGTATATGTTAATGTGCGTACACTAACATTACCAACTTCGTCAACTTCAAACCCTGGACTAGTAAATCCATACTGTGCTTGAAAGGGTGATTTAATTACTGCCATTTATGTTCTCCAATAGTATTTATCACTAGTTTTGTACTACTATTAATCCATGCATTGCACCATGGAATTGACAATTATAATGATATGTTCCTGCCGCAGTAGGTTCCCAAACTACATTTCCTGATGTTGAACCTTGGCCTGTAGCCGCTGGTGAAACAACATTGCCAGTACCTGTTGAGTTTACTGTCTTAATGTAGAACGGATGTCCTGGAGCATTAACAGCAAATGTAAGTGTATCGCCAACACTAACTGTAACTGTTTGATTATTTCCGGAAACTGCTCCTAATGCGTCTGTGCCTGATAATACATATGCACCTGACCCGTCATTAGTTGTATTAATTGTATAGCTATCTCCTGGTGTTGTACTTGTGTCGACAATAGCTAAGTTAAATGTTGATTCGCCATTATCTAATGAAATTACAAATCCTTCATCGCCTTCTGTTGTTGCATCAGCAGTTGCAGTAAATGTTAATGAGTCTGTTGTACCAACAACAAAGTTACCTGTTAAAGAAGCTCCTGCTAAATCTGCACTAGTAACACCTGTAATTGTATAAGGTAGTACTGTACCATTGTCAACATTTGAAGTGCTAAGTGTAATTGTAAATGCGTTTCCTTCGTTAACTGTTGTCTGTGTTGATCCTAAAGTATAACTTGGAATTAAAGGACTTAAACTTGTGTCGCCAAACGCAACTTCAACTGTTGTAGCAGTACCGTCAATTGACATTACAAAAGTTTCGTCGCCGTCAGTATTTAAATCTTCAGCCGCAGTAAACACAATAGATTCTGTAGTTCCTACTTCAAAGTTTCCAGATAGATCAGCGCCGCCTATGTCTGAACTGTCAACGCCAGTAATTGTATATCCAACTAAAGTTCCTTCTTCAACATTTTCTGCTGTTAGAGTAATTGTAAATGATTCACCTTCGTTAACACTTGCCGCTGTTGATGTAAGTCCGTAACTAACAGATGGTGTTGTACTTGTATCTTGAATAACAATACTTGTAGTAGCTTGGTTGTTGTCAAGTTTAATTTGCAGTACTTCTTGTCCTTCTGAAGTTGAATCAACAGTAATTGGAAAACTAAGAATATCAGTAGTACCAACAATAAATGATCCTGTAAGATTAAATCCGCCTATGTCTGCACTTTGTATTCCTGAAATTGTATAAGGTAATACTGTACCTGCAAGTACATTTGATGTAACTAATGTTATTGTAACTGTTTGTCCAAGTTCGCCTGTGTTTGTAGTACTTGGGTTAAGTGTATAAACTGGTGCGTCGGCCGCTCTGCTTGATCCTAACAATGTTGCTGTAGGTTCGTTTTGTGTCGCATAATAATTTGCTGAATAAATTACTTTTGCACCTTGGATAGCTGTTGAGTCATCTTGTACTCTTGGATATGCTACTAATTTAAAGAATGAATCTGTAACTTCAACTTCTAATTGTATTAGATCGTTTCCTAAATTACTACGTCCATATACAACAATATTTGCTTCACTAGTACTAGCAGTTGCTAAACACTTAAGAACTTCTTTGCGTTCACTGTTTACATCACACGCAACAGTATATTCAACACCGAAATAACTTCCTACATACCAGCGATCTAATTCTGTTCCTGATTCTACTAGTGTATAACTTGGACCTGCGTAAGACAAGTTGGTTCCGTTACGAAACTCAATTGTACTGTTTTGTCCACGTCTAAAATATTTGGTGATATCGAAGCTCATTTTACCTTTTACATTCCTCTTTAGTATATTTACCTAATTTGCAGACTGTTACGAGTTATGAGAAATACCTAAATATCGCAGGTCTAATGGGTGTAATTTACTAATTTTTTAATGTTACTAGCTTTTGATATTCAGGTAGATAAAGATATTCGATGTCACTATTAGCAAGTGTACGTACTGCATCATCAAGTGTTTCAACTAAAGGCTCGCCACCTAAATTAAAACTTGTATTAAAGATAATACTAATACCTGTGCGTTCTTTAAATGCTTTAATTACATCATAGTAGTGTTTATTTTGATCTCTATTAACAGTTTGAATACGACATGTTCCGTCAACATGAATAATACTTGGAATCTTATCTGCAATGCCGTCTTGGCAGTTTACAGCATACATCATTGTTGGTGAACTTTTCATTCCACGTAGGTCAAACCATTCATGTACATCTTCTTCTAAAATAGATCCTGCAAACGGACGAAAGTATTCACGTCTTTTAACTTTGTTTACATAATCTTTACCATTAGGATCTGTTGGATCGTACATAATAGTTCTATTACCTAATGCACGTGGTCCGTTTTCTGAACGTCCTTGGAATAATGTAACGATTTTTCTATCTACTAATAATTCTACTGCTTTTGCGTTGTCGCAATCTTCAACAGTTGCTTCGTATTTTTCTACTACTTTGTTAATATCATCTTCAGAATAACAGTAAGCCGGTCCTTCATATAATGTTTCTTGTTGTTTTTGAACTTTGTTACTTTTAGTTAAACGTCTGTGCATTAACATTGCACCGCCCATGGCTGTACCTGCATCGTTACTTACTGGCTCAACATAGATTTCAATTCCGTCATCTTTTAATGCTTCTAAATAATGATAGTTAGCAACACAGTTAAGTCCATATCCTCCACTAATAACTACTTTATTTTTTCCTGACATTTGAACTGCTTTACGAATTAATTTAACAACTTCTTCTTGGCTTTCAGTTTGAATATTATATGCCATGTTGCGTCTATTTTCTAAATAGGTTACGTCTTGCGTTTCTGGATTGTCGCCGTGGTCAGTTAAGTAAGGGTGCATATTGTAATTAACATGAGCTCCATTAGGATATGTTGGAACAATAACATGTCTATCTGCTTGTGAAGTTAATGTATCATGTCTAAAGATTTTTGGTGCAGTATCAGCTTTTCCATATGGAAATAGTCCCATAGTCTTGCCTGCTTCAATAAAACTAAATCCACAGTATTCTGTTACTGCCTCATATGCTTTAACAATTCCAGCATTTTCTGAAATAACTAACTCATGTGTAGCTTCTTTATCTTCGTCATACATTTCACTTGAAAACTCAGGTATCCAAGCACCCATTAAAGGACCGTTAGCACCAATGTGCTTGTATAATGTTTTAAAATTGTCAGGATAATTACAATCGTAAATACTTTCAGTTTCCCAAACAGTAGTAGGTTGCCCGCCAATATCTAATGTAATAAAAGTTCCTGCACCATCTACAATAAGTGCTACTGCATCTTCAAATCCTGAACGATAAAATGCACAAGCCGCATGTAACTTGTGATGAATATTTGACATGTCAATTACTTGTGGATGAGATGTACCAGTGTAAGGTAATCTTTTAATTAATCCTAACTTACGTGCAAGACCTGTATAAACATCGTCTCCACTAAAGTCTACTTTACCAGCAGTTTGATCTAAATTTTGTGTATGTGCAACAACTAAAAAATCTAATGTATCAGTGTATTCAAGTATTTTAACCATACTTGCATATGGCCCGCCATCATACTTTTGTCTAGTTAATCGTTCTTCTTCAATTGAAAAAACAATTTCACCATCTTTTAATAAACATACTCCGCCGTTGTGTCCTCTAGCGATTCCTGCAATCCATACTGGCTTTTTAGTTGGCATCTTTTATTCCTCTGTAACTTCTATCCCAATTTACTAACTTAGTAATATTTTTAATAGTTTGTTTATAGTCATTAGTTTTACACTCTATAACAGTATCTATCATTTTTTTCGTTGTATCATCTAAGTTCTGGTTTAAATATGACTGCACAAAACTTAAATGTTGTGTTGGACTAGGGTGTAACTCTACCCATTTTTCACCGTTTTCTTCAAACCACCAACTGTGTTCTGGACTATTCCAAGCATGTAACCCTAAAGGTTCTAACCATTCAGGTCCTTCTAACACATATCTATATTGTTCTAAATTAAATTCTTTAAATGCATCAGCAAGTTCGGGAGTATTTCTTAAATTTTCTCCATGTCCTTTTTGATGCGGTATATCAGTACCTAACGTTTCTAAGTTACTAATACTTGTAAAATAAAACTTGCAATTAGTATCTTTTAATAATCCTTTAGTAAGTATGATGTTATTCATTGTATGTAAAAACAATGCTTTCTCATCATAAAAAGTTTCTATCCATTTATCATCAAATACTTCTTTATTCTGATAACTGAATATACTACCTTTAGTTTGCCAAGGTTCTTTGTGCTTAAAGTTAAGATAGTCGTAACGTAAATGACTTGACCATTGTACGATTACTGTATCGTCTTTGTCAATTTCATTTGTAGCATGGCATTCTGCAACACGTTCAGCAATGGCTCTGTTACCTAAACCTGCGTGTCCCCAGTTTTGATATTCATCGAAATCTTGTGCATATATGTCTGCATATGTAGGCCAATTCCATGATGTATAGGAACATCCAAACACAAATAAACGTTTCATTATTAAGCAGTTACAGTTGTTTCTTCAGTAGCTTGGTACTTTTCACCAACTTTTTTCTTATTTCTAATTCCTGCTGTTACTGATTCACAAATGACACTTTCAACTTTTTCGTTCATTGCCATAATACCGTCGTTGGTTCTGTCTGCATATTCGTCTGTTGTAACTCTAATAGGTGAATATACTCTAGCACCTTCGCCCATATCTAAAATATCAAAGTTTTTATCTTCTGGATATGAAACATTAATTGGAAAAGTTGATCCTATTACTACTGTACACTTCTTATCTAGTGCATGAGCAATATGCTGTCCTACACTATCACACCCTAAAAAGTAATCTGCGTTTGCAATAATGCCTGCCCAATGTCTTAGGTCTGCACCCATTGGACTTGCTACAGGTTCTTTACAACCGTGTTTTGAAAAATCAATACCAAATTCTGCCATATGTACTACAGCATATTTCTTTGAAAGTGACTTAACAATGTTGACCGAGTTTTCAGCTTCAAAACTTCTGCCACTCCAGTCAGTAATAACACCGTTGTCGTGTTGAACTGCTCTTCCAAATGGTTGGAACACAACTACTTTATCTTTTTTAGTTTTTTCTCTAACTTCATCAACTAACTTTTTACCAAATAGCATTTCTTCTCTTGATAATTTTAAGATAGGTCTTTGTAGTTTACGTAATCCTTTATTATTAATTTGAATATCGTATGCTTCTGCAATACTACATTGTTGATTATAGTACTCAAACACCCTGTATGGTTCAGGTGTTAATAAATTCATGTCTTTAAGTTTATCTTGGAAGAGATTCTTGTGCCAGTGATCATATGCCTTTGCATGTAGTACTGGATGACCTTTATAAAAGTCAGTACCGCCTTCGCATACAATGATAAAGTTGTCTTCTGGATTTTCTTCTGCAAACTTTTCAAGTGCTGGAATACTAGCAAGAACTCTGCCAGCACCACCATTGATAAAAATAGCCGTATTTCTTTTATCTGTCATTTTATATCCTTCTACAATTCGTGTAATTGCTTGTATAGATATTTAATGTAGATCAGTTTAGCTTGTTTGTTTTCTGGCTGTAATAGTTCCAGCAATACGTGTATTGCCTCTTGAATCTGTAGGAGGTGTTGGAAGCCCATCTGCAATGCCATCATCATATGGTGTACCGTCTGTGCTTAGACCTAATCTAGCCAGATCATTTGCCATATAGTTGCCGCCTGATTCAGGTGGAATAAAGTGTCCAGTTGCAGGATGATATGTATGATCCATTAACCAGCCATCTGCAGGGTTGTTACGATCTTCTTCACTTGTGTAACGTCCTATTGCACCCGGGAATTGGTCTCTTTCACCATATACACCTGGTCTAGCCGCGTTTGGACTTTGTGGAAATCTTACCTTCCAAGGATCAATTCTAGCTACTTTACTTAGATTAAATGTAGCACCTGAACCAGCATCTGTTGTTGGTGTAGTTGCTACTGCGTCAAGTGTTCTTGCTTCTTTAATATGTCTTGCGTTAAATGCATTACGTGTTCTAACACCTGTAATTGCACCATCTGAATCAACTGATGTAACAATAATGTTTACATCTAATGAATCGTTTTCGTTAACAATAGCAGTATCGTCTTGACCACTAGTTGCCGCTTCAAAATCAAATCCTGGTCTTTTTCCCATTGGTTGACATAAATCGTCTAATGTACCCACGTCTGCATTTGAAAAACCAAATACACTTGCGTCAACATTAAAGTTATCGCCTACTGCGTATCCTGTTCCTGCTGTTGCAATAGTTACTGTCCAAGCCGCACCGTATGTAGCTGGTAAATTTCTTAAAGTTGTTCTGTAATCTTGCCAAGCAGTTAGTAATGATGCTGGCATATCTTCTGATACATGACCATCAGCCGCCGCTAATTTACCCCAACGTACTCTTTTAATTGCTTCCCAATCTGTGTGCGGTTTAATAAACGGATATGGTGTATTCCATTGTTGTGCAACCGGATCATAAGTAATTTCATCTCTATCGTATGTATGGTCTGGTGTTGGAACTTCAGGCTCAATGTGTACAAATGGATTACCTTCCCAATCATTAATTGGAAGTGTTTCACTTACTTTTGCTCTACCTTCTAAAAATAGTGTGTCTTGATCAGTTTCCATTAATTCACATAACAAAGGATTTTCTTCACAGTTAACTTTAACCATGTATTCACCAACGTTTGGCACATAATCATCTTCAACTTCGTAGCTAAATTTAACTTCGCCTGTACGCTTGTTGTCACGTTTACGTAGGAATACCCACATTTCTCTTGGACCTTGATACGTCCACTGCCCTACTTTACCTAATGTTGTAGTCTGATAAAGATATGCATCTGGCATATCATAAGAGAAATCTACATCAATTTCAATAACTCTATTTTGTGCATTTGGATCTATCATATTCTTTTCCTAATTGTTACCTTTAATAATATACCACATATACTGCGCCTTCAGCACCTGGTGAACCACAACAGCATCCGCCGCCCATAGTTTGACCTGCTTCGCCTGCGCCGCCTGGCCATGCACCAAATCCTTGACACTCACCGCCTCTTGCACAACAACCATTTGGTCCAATCTTTGGTCCTGCTTGTGCCATTGGAGCAGTAGGAACAAATTGTAGTCCTCTATCGCCACAATGCTGTGATCTTTGTGCAGATCCAGTCATACTTGCAATACCAAAGTCAACGTTATTAGGTTGAATTTGACAGTTATAACAGTTCATACAACATCCGTAACAGTTAAAAAATCCATGACAATGTGTACAGTTACTACAGTAACCGCCACAAGCTACAGCACAAAAACATGAGCCGCCTGTTGGTGTTCCAAATACAAAACTATTATGTCCTGCGTAGTTATTACCTGCATATAAACAACAGCCCGAACGTCCTGCACAAATTGTGAATTGATCACCACCTGCTACGTTAGCTGATTTAATTGCATATCCTCCTGAATCCGATGGATATCCCTGCATACAGCAACATCCGCCTGTTCCTGAGCCACCACCGCCCCACATTTCCCATACAGCAAATGTAGCACCTTGTGGTACTGTCCAACGACAACATTTACCACCATTGTTGTTACAATAATATCTTGATTCTGGTGGAACTCCGTAAGCTGTTGCTGGCCACGCTTCGTTGTGATCTGCGTTCCAAGCATAACTTACAGTAAACGACTTTGGAGCAATAACTCCTACATCGTAACCTGGTAAATAATCTCTTAAACTTGACATATTCTATACTCCCTACGCTATATCCGATTGATAATAAACTACTACTAATCCGCCAGCGCCTGGTCCACCGCAGTAACAAGTACCATTGTGAGTATGTAGCGTACCACCGCCTCCGCCTGGGAAGTCAGCTGGTCCGTCTGCATCTCTACCGTGTGTTTTATAACAGTTATCTCTTGACATTCTAGCTTGTTGTCCACCGTATGGTGCTGACGTCATGTTTTCCCATGATGAACTAGCACACATTGCTGTACCTGCTCCACCACCGTTAAATCCGCACATACTAAAGTCTGCGCCTTTTACACAACCGCACATTCTATTTGGACATCCGCAATGTCCGCCCCATGCACTACCAAATCCGCAAGTTGCACAGCCATATCCGCCGCCACTTGAGCATAAGCACATGTAACCGCCTGAACAACAGCCGTTGCTTGAACACGCATAACTACCACATCCTGGACAGCCCATAACTGGTCTACAGCAACCTGCCGCTCCTGCACATAATGTAAATGATGCCGCATTATTAATTTCTACAATTTTTCTACCGTATGATCCACTTCCACCAGGAAAGCCAGCCATACAACAACAGCCACCGCCGCCGTCACCGCCTGCACCCCACGTTTCAAAAGCGGCCCATGTTACATCGTCACTTGGGTTCCAATTACAACAGCATCCTGGGTTACTATTTCTAGTATTATCAAAAGAACTATGATAAACATAAATTGTTCTTAATGCTGGAGTACCTGTTGCAGTTCCAAGTTGTAGTAATGATCTTAATGCAGACATTTATATTTCTCCTTAACCTATTCCTACGCCATCAGTTGACGGTGGTTCAGCATATCCGCCTACAGTTGGTTCTTCTGGGAACTTAACCATATGTGCTGGATATTCATCACTCTCGCCACGTTTGAACGTAACCGGTAATTCTCTTAATTTTGTTCTGAAATCAATCCATGGTTGCTTAACACTATCAGGCATATCTGCCGCAACTCTGTGATCTGTTGCATCTAATCTATCATTTCTTAGTTGAGTTAGTGTTTCCCAAGTTTGCCAAGGTTGTTTCCAAGTTAGTGTCCAATTATTACTATCTTCATCATGTACACATAAATCTCTTTCGTAAGCATGATCTGGCATTGGAGGCCATTGAGTTGAGTAATTTCCATAACCTTCTGGTAATGCTGTTACTACTTCTGATTGTGATAGTGTTACTGTATGTGGTAGGAAGATAGAACACATTAATGTGTCTTCTCCAGCACAATCTAAAGTAACTAATCTTTCACCTTCTGGTGTAGTATCAGTTGTTGGATTGTAAATAAAATCTTCATCTGGTGCGTTTTGACTCAGTGTGTTTTTTCCTGTAGTAGCATCAACAAATACGTATAGTCTGTCTGGACCTGTATAACTTGCTGTTGCTGTGTCCCCATCCGAGTTTGATTGACTCAAATATTCATTGGGGATATCATATGTAAAGTTTTTTGTAATTTCAGCCATTTTGTTTCCTTCGTTTGTATTTAGTCATATTAACTGTACGATACTTTAACCATTCCGCCTGAGCCCCAATGGCCCCAACAGCATGGTCCGCCACATGCAGTACCATTATATCCAGCGTCCCCTGGGTAAGGTTGAGCACAACCCCATCCGCAACCTGAACAAGTCATTGGATTACCGCAATAATCTCGACCTTTTCTAGTATTTGCACCTTTTGGTGGTCCACTTACGTAGTCCCACATTTGATTGTGACAATATTGTGTAGCCATAGGATTATTTCTACTATGACCTAATCTTAAATCGCCCTGCGTACCGCCCGAAATTTGTGAACATCCAAAGCAACAGTTATATGCATAATGTGCATGACAGTTTGTTCTACCTGTACATCCACCTCTAGCACACGTAGTTGCAATACCAGATCCTGATACAAAACTAGTTGAACCATCAATGCCTAAGCAATCTCTTTCACAACATGCTCCGTTACCAGCCGCACAAATTGTGTATTGGCAACCAGCTATTGTGTTTACTGATCTAATTGCGTATGATCCGCCGCCTGCGTTCTGTGAACTAAACTGACAGCAACATCCTCCTGCTCCTGCGGCTCCTGCACCCCATAGCTCAAATGTTACGTTAACAATGTCTGCTGGTACTGTCCAAAGACAACAGCAACCGCCATTATTAATACCCCTATTATTGTTGTACACATAGAAGAACTTTGTAGGAGCCGAAGTTCCCGAAGTAGTATCTCCTAAAAGTGTTCTCAGGTCTGCCATAGTTAGTATCCTCTCTTCTTACGTTCCTGACATAATCCAGCCGTATGTGGACCCGGAATAAATCAATGTAATAGCTACGTTATTAATGTCTAAAGTTAAGTCTTCTGATAAATTCTGGATTTTTGAACCGTTTCTACCAAGTGTTACATTGTTAGTATTAAAACTACCTGTAACATCAATGATTGAAATAGTATCGTTTACAATTAAACTAGCGTTAGCTGGTAAAGTAATTGTGAATCCACCACCATTTGAATTAGCTAAAATACGATCGTTAACTACAGCTTGATACGTGCTACTAACTTCACGAATGACGCTACTTGCAGTTCCTGTTGTTGATATATATCTTCCCATTTTAGTGTTTCCTTTTTATTACTATATTTATCATTATGCTGTAGATGTCTCAATACCCATTGCTACTGCACTGACATTTGCGGCACTACTATAAACTACCAGAATTTGCCCTGCCGCCATTGCAATACCTGATCTTTCTAACACACCTTTAGCTAAAATTTCAACATCATATTCAATGTATTCACTTGCTAGTGGTGTACCAGCTGATGCGACAGCAACTCTTACCGAAATTGCACTATTTCCTCTATTACAAATCGATAGCGTTACAATCCCGAAGGTGTTTGCAGGTACCGTGTAAAGAGAAGTGTTAGTGCCAGCGGCTAAGTCTGCGTGTCCTAATCTTCCTGTGGCCATATTGTTTCTCCTTTAACTCAATATAAATTGTTGCATTGCAACTGGTGATCCGCTTACGCCACCTGTGAAATGCATCTGTGCTGTTGTATTTATTAATACTCCGGTAGTTGTTGTAATTGTATTACCTTGAATATTAATTACTCCAGCTGTTACACTATTTACGTTCAATTCTGACGCTCCTCCACCAATTTGGCTAGTAATATATGTCTTAATAGCTTTTTGTGTAGGAACAATACTGTCACTATTTGCTGTAAATGTTCCGTCTGTACTAAACTCATTAACTGTTGCACCAGCACCGCCAAGTGCTACTGCTCCAAGTTGTAGTTCTTGTAGTCCTGATATACTAAATGCATCAGCATTTAGGGTTGCAATACCAGTTGCTTGTTCAACACTAAACAAGTCGCCAACTCTAAAGTTACCGTCTTGGTCTGTACTTGTGAAGAACACTCTTCCTCCACCGCCTTCAACAGCTTCATCATTTGGATCAGCTGGTGTAGTTGGTGTGCCTGGATAGTTAGTAGTAGTAAATCCACCAGTACCAATATCCAAATAATCGTGACCTGTAAGTCTACATTGTGAGTATCTAATTCTCATCTCTATGTTATCACCATGTATTGGAGCATCATCTAATGCCATATTTGGTGATATTTGTAACAATGCTGAGTAAGGTGAACTACCTGTTAACTGTGTAACACTAACTAGTTTAAAGAATGTTCCTGGTAAACTAGCAAACTCAACGTTTGCGCCAGCTTGTGGAATACTTTCCATTCCTTCGACTTGGATATACTTGCCATCTTGTTTAGCATCTCTATATCCTGCTCCGTAAGCAATAGTACCGTTAACAATGTATGGACTACCAAGTGTAAGTACTGCTGGAAATAGTCTATAAACATCTAAGTAAAGTTGTAATGTGTCGCCATCAATAACTTTTACATAATAACTATTACCATTAAGTTGAGTAGTACCACCTACACCATTAATTAATACTTTATCTCCGTCTACTAATCCGTGTGTAGCAACAGTAATATTTAAAATACCTGTTCCGCCATCTTTTGGTAAACTGTCAAGACCGTTAATTAATCCTTCGTTGATAATGTCAATTAACTCGCCAGCTAATGTAATAGCACCTGCTTCTGCATTATTAGCATTTGTAGTTTGTGTAGTTACTACTGGACTTTGTAGAGTTGTATATGTTGTATTAATTAAAATATAACTGTTTAATAACGTTCTCATAAACTCATAAGCCGCAAGTTTTTGACTTTGTCTTCCTGGTAGTGTAGTGTTAACACCAATCCAATAACTTCTTGCCGCTTTAATTGATTCTTTAGTTCCACCAAACTTAATGTCATGTGCTAATGCGTCAACATATTCGCCAACATTTGATTCCCATGATGATTTGTCATATGTAAATGCATTCCATAATGTAGAACTACCTGCGTTTGCAATTTGGTTATCAATCCAAGCAATAACTTCGTCTTTAATAAATTCTTTGTTGTCAGTAAGCAATGTATAAGCAAACGGATTAGCAGTAAATGTTACTCCTGTAATATCTTTACTAAACCCTGCATCTGAAACTGTTGCTGTTGCCGCTGTCCAACCTGTTCCTCTTGAAGCAAATGTTGGTTGTGCAAGTACACCATCAGCAACAAATACTTCTAATGGAGCATCTAATGTATTGTTTGGATCTGTAAATGTTACAGTTGGAGGTGTTGTATAAGAAGCACCTGGATGGATAATTCTTACTTCACTAATTTTACCATCTGCAACTTTTGCTCTTGCAACTGCTTGAGCCGTTGCTGTTGATCCATCATTGCCAGGAGCACTAATGTTAACTCTTGGTTCAATGCTATATTGTGTTGTATTATCTAATTCAGCTTCAACGGCTTGTCCTGGCACAGTAACGTCCCAACCAGCTGTGTCATCTGAATACTTTTTAATATTAGCAATCTTTGTACCTGCATTATAAGTGTCAATATACCCATACTGTCCAGCACCTGTTCCGCCTACAAGGAATACTGCCATACCTGTGTATGCCGCACTCAACGAAGCGTCAGTGTTTGAAATTGTAATACTTGTAGTATCACCTGTCTGTGGAGTATTTGTTGCAGTTTTATAATCTGCACCACCAAATGTATCATCGTCACCTGTTAAACGAATTTGCATAACACCACCAGTTACAACTGTTGGAGTTAATCCTGTAATACCAAATCCATCTCCAGAATAACTAAGTGTTGTGTTTGCCGGTACATAATCTCTACCTGCATGAATGTATTCATGGTGTATAATTCCTGCGTTGTCTGTTACAACTGCACCAATTACAGCATCAAAACTTCTATTATCTACTGTTGCTTTAATAGCTGTTTCAGTTAAGTCAACACCTTCTGCTACAGTACCAAAGTCACCGTATGAACTGTTACCGTTAGTAGCACGTATTTTACCACCTGCTTCTGCAAGATAACCAATGTGTCCATAATATGAGAACACGGAAACAAGTTCTGCTCTTCCTAAGTTAGTTACCCATGCACCAATACCTTCATCAAGTACTTGTGTAAAGTCGTTAGCAACAATTGAATCGTTACCACCGTTGTGAATATCTCCGTCAACTTTCATACCAACACATCTTGTACCAAATGTTGTTACGTTTTGTACATATGGTGAACGTGTGTTAATCCACGCATCTTCATCATCTGGTCCCCAACTTGGGTTAAGTGAACAAAATGCTCCTGCTGTTGGACGTTTAGTTCCGTATGCGTTTGGTGCACTTAATGTACCTGTTAGTCCTTTAACAGTACAGTTTCTTAATCCTGTGCCGTTTTCTAAATAGAACATGTCTTCTAGTAAACTTCCGTTAACTGCATTACTAAACCATCTAGCTACTAGGGTTGAATAATAATTGCCAAAGTTTTCTAAATCCCAAAGGACTGCTTTCATGTATTCTTTTAAATCTCTTTTACATTTTGATTGCATACTTGCACTAGCCATTGCTTCTTGGAAGTCTTTTGTGTTGTTTGCTTGAATATATTCAAATCCTTCATCAACTAAGAAATCTAAGTTAGCATAAATTTTGCCTCTAGTATCTGTGTATGCCGCATCAACTCTTCTACCAACTTGTCCTACAACTGTTGGCTTAGTTCCTGCGCCGTTAACTTCATAATCAATCCAATCATGGATGTCTTGTACTAATAATTCTGCTGTTTCTACAGCCGCCGCAGTACCTGCTGGAACATTTGTATCTTGTGTACGTGTGTTTCCTGTAGCGATTGTTGCAACATCCATTGTAAATGCCGCTCCGCCGCCGCTACCTAATGCACTATCTGCAATAGTAATTGTGTCATTAACTGCATGTCCAGAACCTGCTGTAACTACTAGTACGCTTGTTACTGCTCCTGTTCCGTCAACTGCAATATCAAAAGTTCCTACTACTCCTGTGCCACTAGATGATCCAGTTACACCTGTGTAGGTTCCTGTTGCTCTACTTGCGTCTGCGGCTCCAAATGTATCCATTGTTAAGTGGCCACCTGCTGGTGTTTTAGTAACAGAATTATTTAAAATTGTATCACTAAGTATTGCCTTCATTCTTAAAATAGCAATTTTACTTAAATTTGCATCGTTAGTATCAGTTGGTCCAGCTGTTGCCGCACTAATTTCAGTACTACGTAATTCATCGCCAACAACTGCTGTATCTGCTGGAACAATAATCGGAAGTACTTCGTTGTATTGTCCTGTTTTAACAAAAATTGACACGTTTGGTTTAATCTTTTTAGCTAAACTATTTGTATTACCTGCTGTAATTGTATCTGTAATTAATATTGTTAGTGCGTTAGCTGTTGTTTCAATGTTTGGTTCAGCAGTTTTAGTAGAATCAGTAATTTGTAAAACTGGTGTTGCTACGCTGTTTAATGTTGCGTAGTTTACTGCTGGCGCTAAGTTAGTAATAATGCTTGGTATTAAACTCATTGCATAATTAATTGCCGCATTGGTTTCGTCTTCTTGTCCTGATACATAGTTTGCACCTGCAGGTGAAATATAAGATAACGCCGCTTCACGCATTCTTACGTTTCCGCCGTGTCTTAAATCCCATAGTAATGCATCTAAAATAATTCCAATGTCTCTACGACACTTAACTGCATCGTATGTAAATCCACTTGTAAACGGAGCAGTATTATTTGCAATACTGTGTGTAATAAACTCCATTGTTTGTTCTTGAATAAACTGTTTATTTCTTTCAATTAGATATGTTGCTTCAGGATTACGCGGACCTCTACGTACTTGTTCAGCCGCCCATCTTGTTGAAAAGAAAGGCTTATCAATTGTTACACCGTATGCTGGTGCAAATCCGTCTGTTCCGTTTGTACCAACATAATAAACTTGATCTAGTTGTCCAAAGTATGCCCATTCTGGAGCATTTTCAGCTTCATTAACTTTTAATACTTGTCCTGCTTTACCAATTGGTAATCTAGTTGGACCTGCTCCACCATAGTAAACCAAATCACCAAGTGTTGTTAAGTTTCCTGATTCAACTCCACCGGATAATAAGTTCCAATATGCTCCAGCTACATCTTGATCTGGTCTGTTTTGTACTGATACTTCATCTGATGTGTGTGCTTGTACACAAATATAAGAGTTAACATTATTAATACCTCTAACAGTATCACCTAAATCATAGTATGTTGCGTCAGCCCATGCATCTTTCCAAGACATACCTTCATTAAGTCTATCCCAGTAAGTTACATTTGGTGGTCTATTTCCTGTTGTATCTTGAATACTAATATATGTGTAGCCACCTACACGTACAACATCACCTACTTTATAAGCAGTTGCGTTGTTATAGTCGCCTTTTAAACTAAATCCTGTTGTAAATAAATCCCACGTTGCCGCATTGCCAAATGGAACAACGTTAGTGTTATTTGCTGTTGCAATATATGAGTAACCACCATAAGTTACAAAGTCACCAATTTGGTATGCAGTTGCATTTGACCAACTGTCTTCAAATTCTAATCCTGGTACAAATGTTTGCCACTGTGTTACTGTTTCAATAGTAGCAACATTAAATGTAAATCCTGTTCCTGCGCCGCCAATTGATCCTGGACCAACTGTGATTGTATCGCCTGGAGCATGTCCTGCGCCACCTTTAACTACTACAAGTGTTACTGCACCTGTTCCGTCAACTGTTGCGTTAACTCTGTGTCCAGTACCAGTACCACTAGTGGTACCTGTAATGTCATTGTATGTTCCTGCTATTCTGTCTGGATCAGCGGCACTAATTGTATCAACTGTTACAATATGTCCTGCGGCTGATACGTCATCAGTTAAACTTGTTGCACTTGATGTATGTTCGTGTGTGTTAATCCAAAGACCGCCACCATACTTAACAACATCATTAAGTTTATATCTTGTATTAATTGCGTGTACTGATTTATATTCAATACCATTGTGTACAATATCCCATTTAGTTTGGTCTGACTCTAAACCATTAGAGGCTGTTGCCGCACTTTGGTGTCCTTCGTTACAAATATATAATTTGCCGCCATACTTAACAGTATCAGAAACTTTATACCTAGTTGCTACAGACCAATCTGTTTTCCAGTCCATACCTTTTGAGAAAATATCCCATTTCTCTATATCGGCTTCTAATCCGTCAGTGTCTGAATTTTGTGAGCTTGCCCCTGTATGTGCAGTATTACAAAGATATAAGTTGCCACCGTACTTAACAATATCGTTAACTTTATAAACTGTAGAAATAGTCCATACATTTTTCCAATTAAATCCTTCTGCGAATAAATCCCATTTAGCTTGATCAGTTTCTAAAATTCCAGCTAGACCAATTTCTATAGACCCGTCTGCAGATGAAGTATGTGCTGTATTACAAATATAGATATAACCGCCGTACTTGACAATATCATTCTGTTTATAATTATATCCAGAATTCCAATCACCTTGCCATTGAACGCCGTCAGTAAATAAGTTCCACTTTGTTGATTCGTCAGTAGTAAAATCAGCTGAGGCAGTATGCCCAACATTACAGAAGTAAGTTCTTCCGCCTTGTCTTACAATATCGTCTTTATAGTATAAAGCACCAGTTGTCCAAGTGCCTTTCCATACAAATCTAATTCTACCTAGTTTAAATTCAGCCATTTTTTCTTCCTACATGCATGTTATATGTATTTATCATTTGTTTATATTCCCCCCGGACCGTAGCCATTTTCGCCACCATCATAGAAGCCATCACTTCCTTCAAAGTCGTCTTGACTTTCAGTTAGCATCATTGTATCCATATTGCCGTTAAAGTATGCTTGTGCCATCATCATACCACTTGGTATCTTAGTAAAGTGCATAGGTACCGGAATATTAATAGCTAATCCACCTGTATTTGATATGTGATTTAAATCACTAAATTTACAAGTACCTGCTGTAACTGCGTTTGCCGCTACGTTTGAACCACCACCACTAATTCTACTCTGTAAATAAGCCGCAATAGCCTTCTGTGTTGGTACAATGTTATTACTATTAGCAACAAATGTTTGTTCTTTTGAGAATTCTCTAATTACAGCATTTGTTCCACCTAATATAAACGCACCAAGTCTAAGTTCGTCTAGTCCTTCTAGGTTAAACTGTGAAGCATTAATAGTAACAATACCTGTACTTTGCTCAACTTTAAATAATTCGCCAACTCTAAAGTTACCATCTTGGTCTGTAGAAGCGTAGAATACTCTACCACCGTTGTACTCTTGAGCTTCATATGATTGCTCTGGTGGATTAATATTACCATACCCGTCTGTATATAACAATGGATATGCAGTATCTGCAAAGTTACCTGTACCAATGTCTAAGAAATCATGGAATGTTAATCGTACCTGACTATAGTTCTGTCTAATATTTGCCGGAGTAGCATGTTCTGGTGATTCTTGCACTCCCATATTAGGACTAATTGTAAGTTTTGCAACTGCATTAGGAGCCGCACCTGACAATATTGTAGCAGTACCAACTTTATAAATTACATCATTAATACCATCAACTCTAAAGTTATCACCCGGACTTGGAATTAGTGTTAAATCACTAACAATAATTTCTCCGCCAATTTGGAATAAATCTGCATAGCCGTCACCGGTAATTGTTACTTGGTTAAATTTAGTATACAATGCACCTCTGTTTGTAAAGTTAGGTTGTCCTAACACTCTATTTTTAATTCTAACTTGATACGTTACTTCTGTAGTTTTTTGTGTATCATGAATATGCAATGAGGGTGGTACCCCTACATTATAACCACTACCTGGATCAGTCATTGTAAATGATTCAATGCGTCCTGTTGTTACAGGGAACGCTCTCATTTTTGCTTTAGCACCATATTTAATTGCCGCTAAGTTTGCTGTTGCCGTTGCAGGACTAATCATAAATCTTGGTCCACTTGTTAGTGTCATTGGACTAATCTTTGGTCTATAGTTTTGTGCATTTAATAAAGGTATAGCAGGTTTACTATTCCAAACATGACCACCATCACCGTATAAAATATCTCCTTGCACACTGATTGCCATAAACAATCCATCACTATATGCAAGACCAAATACTCGTGTTCCAATAAAGTTTGGATCTGAAACAATTAACCATTCTGAGTTTAATGCTCCAGTGTCTTTGGCTGTAAAGCTAATGTAGAATGTACTGTTTAATCCAAACGAAGCACTAGTAGTACCTGCTACGGAATTAATCATTGTAGTTGAAGGATCAAATACAAATGTAGCAGTTCCGTTTGGTTGACATGCCGCTACAAATCTTCCATTACCAAATGCAAACCCTGTTACGTTATATGTTGTTGGACAAACTCTAGTTGCAGTAGTCCAACTTTGGCCATCGTTAATACTTTCAATAGCGGTTCCGTCTTCTTTGACAATCATCCATTTACCATTTCCGTAAGCTAAGAATTTTTGTCCTGTTCCAAATCCTGTATTAGTATAAGTCCAAGCAGTTCCGTCTGTTGTAGTAATTGCAATTTCATCACTATCGTCTGCTATTGCTATAACTGTGTGCGAAGTTGTTGAATATGATCCTTCAACTATACTTACATAGTTGTGTGCATTAATAGAGTATGCTGTTGAACCCCATGCTGTACCAGCAGTTGACAAGTTAGCTTTGCTACCATTGCCTAGTGCAATAAAGTATTTTAATTTACCTTTACATTTGACAATACAATTTGGTCTTACAAAGTCAGCATCAATGATCGCCGCTGTCCATTGATCGCCTGCTTCGTTACTGTAAATAGCTTTGTCATCTCCTGTTGAAGGAAATGCAACCATTGTTGTTCCTGTTGCTGAGAAACAATCCTGCCAAGCAGTTGCTCCGTATCCTGTAGCAAAACCTTCTTCTGCATATGGAGGAGCTTCAACTTCCATTCTTGATTCAATTCTATAAGTTGTTGATCCGTCTAGTGTTGTTGTAATTGGCCAACCTGGAACTAAATGGTCCCAACCACGTTTGCCATCTGACTCGCGTAGTACATTAATCTTTTTAGTTGTAGTAAAGTATTCGTCAATTATTCCAAACTGTCCAACGCCTTCACCTTCTTCAATGATAATCTTCATTGATTCGCTAATTGCGTTTACTTGAAAAGTTAAGTTTCCGCCGCCAAAATTACCAATGTCACTATCAAGTATAGTAATAGTGTCGCCAACTCTATGACTGTGGCCACCGTTTGTAATTGTAACAGTTGGAGTTCCTGTACCGTCAATAGTAATTGTAAACGTACCTACAGTATCTTTTGCAAACGGGTTATCTGATGTTGCAGTAACTCCTGTATATGTGTACGGAGCATCAAGAACGTTACCAACCCAACCTGGATTTGCACCCGGTAATCCTGTAATCGCTGTTATTGCTCTACCAACATAATATTCTGGTCCGTTGTTATCTGACTGTGCAATAGTAATTGAAATACTATCACCGCCTTGTGCAGAGTTTCTTATACCTGTAATATGTCCTCTACCACCTGGTGTACTTGAATCACCTGGATCAAGTAATCTAACTTCACTAATTGCACCGTTTCTTACATCTGTTGATGTATTATCAACTCCAACACCACTACCTGAACCTGTAATTGCAAAGTTTGCATTAGTATATTCTTCACCTGCGTGTGTAAATCCTAGTGCAAAAATTTGGTTAGCGTTACTGTAAACTGTTGGTGCTTTTGCATTATAATATCTGTTGTTAATAGTTGCTGTAATTGGAGTTTCACTTACTAATTCTCCTTCAGCAAACGATCCATATTTTCCGTATGAGTTGTTACCATTAGTAGCACGTAGCTTTCCACCTGCTGTACAATAATAACCAATATGACAATAATATGTAAACACAGATACAAGCTCTGCTCTACCGTCTTTGTTAGCCCATACACCAATACCATCACTAATAACTTGTGTAAAGTCGTTAGCAACAATTGATTTGTTTCCGCTGTTGTGCAAAGCACCGTCAATTTTTAATCCAACACAAGCAGTACCAATAGTTGTTACGTTTTGTACATATGTTGATTTAGATGTAATCCACACACTTGAGTCGCCTGGTCCTGAACCTGGATCAAGTGCAACAAATGCTCCACTTGCTGGAACTTGTGCTCCATAAGTATCTGGAGTTCCTAGTGTACCTGTTAGTCCTTCAAGAGTCATATTTCTAATTCCACAACCATTTCTAACTTGGAACATATCTTGACTTTCAGAACCTTCTTTTGGTCTAACTGTAGTACTTCTTAATTCGTCGCCAACAACAGCAACGCCTGCTGGAACTTTAATAGGAAGAACTTCTTCGTAAATCCCTGTGCTAACAAAAATTGTTGCTGGTGCTCTATTAGCTTGATCTGCTAAAATATATTGTGTGGCATATTTAATTGTTCTAAACGGACTTGTTGGTGCTAATCCAGCACCAGACACATCATGGCCCGAAGTTGCAACATAGAATACTTTAGCTACTTGTCCTAATGCTTCCCATTGTGCGGAATCGTCAATAACTTTTATTGCATCTCCACTATTACCAATAGCAAGTCTTTCGTGAGTAGTTCCGTTGTGTGTTCTAAGATCACCTCTGTATTCCATTACGTTGCCAGGAGCACCTTGAATATGTTTAACCCAGTAACTATTTGTAGAATCTAGTGCTGGTTCAACCAATGATGAATCGTCAGCTTCGTGTGCTTGAATACATTTCCAAGTAGTACCTGCTTGAACTACAATATCACCTAATACATAATCAGCTGTTTCAATCCATTCACCTCTGTATGCTACTCCAGTTATTACTAACTGCCAATACATTGAAACACTACCGTTTAAACTTCTAGTCTCACCTGGATCGTAGTATCCTTCGCTTTCAGGATCTAATGCATCTGGTTTTTGGTTAAGACTGTCTTGTACAGCAATATAAACAAAGCCACCGTTTCTAACTACTTCACCTGTTTTGTATGCTGTTGAAGCTGACCATTCGCCCTTCATTGCATAACCGGTAATTACTAATTCCCAATCATATAATCCTTGTAAACTTTCACCTTCGTAGAAAACACCAGTTACACTTGGAGGACTACCTAAGTTGTTTGTCATTGATGTATAGGTATATCCACCATAACGTACAATGTCACCTGGTTGGTAACTTGTAGAATTACTCCACTCTGCTTCAAATCCTAATCCTGGTAACCAAAGATCAAATTTACTTTCGTCAAATGTTGCTAATGATGCATGAAATTCTTTACATCTCCACATTGATGGTCCGTATCTAACTAAATCACCAACTTTATATCTTGTTCCTGAAGAGTCGCCGTTGTCTTGCCAAAACCCTGTGTACTCAATTCCGTGTAGTACAACGTCCCATTTAGTAAGATCGTCTTCTAATCCTAAAAGTGCAGTTTCTGCAGAGGTATGTCCTTCATTACATCTATAAACAATAGCACCATATTTTACAACATCGTCATCTTTGTATCTTGTATTAGGAGCCCAGTCAATTCTATAATTATTACCTTGAAATACAGTTTCCCATTTGTCTTGGTCTTGTTCAAGTCCAGCAATAGTAGAACTAGAAGTATGTTCTTGAATAGCTTTGTAAACAATTCCACCGTAACGTACAACGTCACCAATTCTATATCTTGTTAATGCTGACCATTGTGCGGACCAATTAGGCGTTGATGCATATGCTAAAAGTTTATCAACATCATCTGTAATACCATCTGTAGCACTACTTCCTGAAACGTGTTCGTCAGTTACACGATAAATTACACCATTATATTTGACTAAATCGTTAATTCTATATCTAGTTTCAATTTGCCAATTGCCTCTCCATTGGCGACCGTCTGCCATCAGCAACCATTTAGGTGTTGCCGCAGTTAAATCTGTTTCAAAACTAGTTTGATCTGATAAGTGACCAACCATACAAACATAAACGTTACCGCCATGTCTAATAATATCATCTTTGATATATGTTGCGCCTGCAAGCCAAACGTTTTTCCAAGTATATCTTATTCGTGCTAGATTAAATTCAGCCATTATCCTGAGTATCCTGTCGGGTTAGTTCCAAACGGTAAATGATCAGCTGATGCATTTTCATCGTATGTATATTTTGTATTAATTCTTAGGACTAATTCACCTTCTTCATTAACATAATAATAAATGTTTTTTTCGTCCCATCTCATTTGCTCATATACTAAGTTATCAAAAACTAGTACATGATTAGGATTTCTTCCTTCAAAGAAATCTTCGCCAGTTTGGAAGTCAGCAAAGTTACCGTCTGGTCCACCTGGTCTGTTCATTTGGATTGAATCTGATGGACTAGCAACGTCAACCTTAGCAACAAACAATGCACCATCGTCATCTCTACGAAGTGCGTAAAAATATCTATCTCCTGTTTGTCCTTCTAAAGGTGCTTGACCTACATACTGTACCATTATACAATCTCCACGTAACTTAAAATTACATCAACAGCATCATCTTGATCTGCTGTTATTACAACTTCGTTATTTCCTGGCAGTACTAATTTTTCACCGCCGTTAATTGCACGTAATGATGCGTTTGGTGCAATCATTACATCTTTAATATAATATCCTAATACACTAGTATCATCTTTTACTTGAATACTAATTCTAGTGTTACCGTCTAGCAAGTTTGCAATACTCAGTCCAATAGCAGTAACTTTACTTGCCGGTGGAACTGTTAGTATTGTGATAGGTTGTGTTCCTACACTTTTTTCTACTTTATTTTTAAAAAACGTTGCCATAACTTATATCTTTATCCCATACTCAAAACTAATTCTAATGCAATATTTTGTGCGTCTGTTTGCGAAACTGATCCTGAACTACCTGCTACTGAATCCCACTGAGTGCCATCGTATATTTCTAAACGTCCATCAGTTGTATTCCATCTCATCATACCAATTACTGGACTAGGGTGTCTTTGTGATCCTGTTCCAACTGGTACAACAAATCCGTCTGTGCCTGCAATTTCAAAGTAGCCAGTTCCTGTGCTACTAAACGTTGTTACTGCATCTGTACTAGTGTTATTTATTGTACTTCCACTGATATTAATATTGTCTATTTGTACACCACCAGTGCCGTTTGGTGCTAAAATAAGGTCAGTATCAGGTGTTGTTGTACTAATTGTTTGTCCGTCAATGCTAATACTATCAATTTGTAGTTTAGCAACATTAAATTCTGTTTGTGTAATACTAGCAATTTCTGTTCCACCAGCATAAAAACGTATAGTATCGTCATTTGCTCCTGGAGTTAATTCAGCTGTAATATATGTATCTGCGTCTAAGTCATATACACCAGTTAACACTACCCAGTTACCATCGTAACCTTCAAACTTTGAAGTAGTTGTATTATAGCGTATCATACCTACAGCCGGTACGCTTGGTCTTTGTGCAGTTGTACCTGCTGGTATTCTAATAGATCCTGTGCCGTCAATGTCAACAACACCTGTTGATGGTGCAAGTGTGATATCATTTATTGAACTAATTCTGCTACCTTTAAGTACAAAATCGTCAATAATAACACTACCGTTACCAGCATATCTTAATTCTAAATCAGCATTTGAAACTGTGTTTTGAATAACACCAGTATCAATTTGTATATCATCTATGTATGCACTTGTAGCGTGTATACTGTTCCATGTTTCAGCTGTGGTTCCTAAATTGTATGTTGCTGTCTGTGATGGTAATAAATCACTTGTAATACCTGCAACAATATTAATAGTATCATTTTCGTCATCACCAATAGTAACATTACCGCCAATGGTAATATCACCTGTTGCTGAAACATTGCCTGTAACATCTAAATTACCTGTAACTAATGCATCGCCTGTAACGTTTACTTTACCAGTTCCGTCTGGAATGATATCTATATCTGCGTTTGAAACTGTTGTGCTGATTACATTGGTGTCAAAGCGTAAATCATCAACATCAAATGTTTTTAATGCTGTTACCTTGTCAGATCCAACTGTAGTAAGATTAAGTGTATTTGCAATAGTACTGATTGTATTGCCATTAATTCTAACATCACCTACATATGCTGTACCTGATGAAATTAAATCTATTGATCTTGCTGTTCCGTTAATATCTAAATCGTATTGAGGAGATGCAGTCTTAATGCCGACTCGACTGTTGTTAACATCCAAATAAAGTAAATCCGTTTCAAAAGCTAAGTCTACTCCATTACGAAGAAGATTTGACTTCAAAAGCGGACCAGTAATACGACCTACAGCCACCTTTTTCTCCTAATACGGGGATCCTGTCCCTCCAACCACCTTACTTTGCGGGTTGACCACAGTAATGTCCCACAGCACGGTGATCGGTATCTCTCCTCTCACTGGTCTTGTACTATGTTATATGTATTTATCGATTTTGGAATTAACCGAGTGCTAACGTATAGATAAACCCTAATTCTTCCATAAAGTCTGTAGTAATTGCATCACCTGCTCCTGACACGTTAGCCCATTGTGTTCCGTCCCAAGTTTCTAAATATGACAGTCCAGTATTGAATCGTGTGGTACCTAATGCTTGTCCAGCAGGTCTAGCGGCTGTTGATCCATATGGTATTCTTAGTCCATATGTGTCATCAAACTCAATATATCCGTATATTCCTGTCTTACTAAGTATTAAGTTGTTAGTTGGGTGTGTATTAGTAATAGTATTACCGGTTAGTTTAAAGTTTCCTGCAATAACACTACCTGTACCATTTGCTGTTAAGTTGATTGCATCATTAGTTCCTGCTGAACTAATTGTTCCATTGTCAATTGTAATGCTGTCTTGTGATACAAGTTTATGTGCAGTTAATCCATCAACGCCCATGTTAACATTTGTTACACCATTAGTATAAAAATCAAATCTATTACTGCTGTCTGCTAATACATAAGTTTGTCTATCTTCACTCCATATACCTTTTAGTGGAGTATATGCATTTGAAAATAACTCAAAGAAATTAGTTGTTGTATTATATCTAACATCTCTATAAGTGTTTGGGCGTTCTGCCTCTGTACCATGAGGAACATTTAACGCTCCAGCGGCACTAATTCCAATACTTGTATCTGGATCAATTACTAAATCGCCCGATGTTGTTGAAAGAACGCCACCGGAAACTCTTATATTATCAATAACAACTGCGCCTGTACCACTAGCACGAATAATCAAATTGTTACCTGAGCTTCTAGTTGTAATTACGCCTGTATCAATTTCAATATCGCCAAATACTGCTTTACCAGCAGTAACATTGTTCCACATTTTAGTAGGACTACCTAAGTTTAATAAGTCCTCAGTTCTTCTAGGATTTATATCTTGACTAAAGTCTACACTACCAAAATTAAGGGTATCACTTGCTTCATCACCAAAGTTAAAAGTTCCACCTGTGCTAACATTGCCACTAATAGTAATATTGCCATTGGCATGCATATTACCTAGTTGTACAACACTTTTTAAAAAATGTGTGCGGCCTGAACCATTAGGGTCAAACGTAATATCGCTGTTTGACAAACTAGTAATTAGATTGTCGTTGAATCTTAAATTTTCAGTTCTAAGTTCTTCAGCACGAATGTTTGCTTGTGAGTCTAAATTAATATCACCTACAACTGCTCTAGCACCTAATGTATTAATTTCAATATTGCCGCCAGTTATGCGTGTTGCATATGGATCAATAATTTTTATTTGTCCGTTAATTTGTAATAAATCTGTAGGGGAATCTGTTCTAACACCAATACGATTGTTACTAGAACCAATAGATAATAGGTCAGTTTCAAATTTAAGATCGGATTGTGTACGTACTAAGTTTGATGCTAGTAACGGACCGGATATTCTCGCAATGGCCATTATGCCCTCCTATACTATATTTATAGGATTTACTTGTCGAAGTTGTGGAAGATTGTTACTGGTTTTCCTGTTGGTACTGGTGTGCCAAATACTACATACCATCCTGCGGCATAACCACTTGGATTTTGTTCTAATGTATAGTTAGTTGTAGGTATTTGTAAAACGTTTTCTACCATTACAAGAATGTTTTGTGCGGCCGCTGGCGCTGGATTATAACTGTCGCCGTTGTTTAGTGGACCAAATTTTGTTTCTACATCGTTGCCATTACCTGCGGATTGTACGACAATATTAGCTGGAGCAAATCTTCTTACAGGTGCCCAAGACCCTGCTTCATAATTTTCAAACACATTAGTTGTAGTGTTGTAACGCATCATTCCATTAGTTGGATTTAAAGGTTGTTGAGCTGTAGTACCAACTGGTATCATTACAGCATTGTTACTATCTAAAGTAACTAATCCGTTGATGTCTCTACGAATATCTTTATTACCGTAGATTCCTCTAGCATTTGTACTTTGTGCTTTTAAAAAACGCATATTAAACTTCCAAATAACTAACTGTTACACTTAAATTTAAAGGTGCTTGACTTAGTACAGTTACTGAATCTCCTGCTGATAAAATAACTTTTTCACTATCAAATGTAAAAGTTTCTCCACCTGGTACAGGCATCTCTTTAACAACCATATTAGTATTACTCTTAGGTTGTGATTGCTGTACAAAATGTAAATCAAAAGAAGTATCATTAGTGCCTGCCGCATCATATGCCGCTGTATTACACACCATAATAGTTGTAATAGCATATGATTTATTCGCTGGTACTGTTAGTACTACTGTGTCTGTTGCGCCTATTGTTGTTTGTGCTATTGCCATATTGTTGCTTCCTTAAAAAATCATACTTAAAAGTAATGATCTATTTTTACTTACTAATTCGTCGTTTACATTACTACTATTTACATAATATATTCCTGTTTTTCCCACTCCTGGTGCTTTAACATAAATCTTTGCTCCATCTGTTGGTGCTGTAGGATCAACATTTGCATCGTCTGGACTAGGTGTTGCTAGTATATGTAATTGATCATCAACTACTACTGAACCTGCTCCTGGCGCTGATAAAACAAGATCTGCTCCACTTACTGTAGTACTAATTGTTGACTCTTGTATTCTTAAATCGTGTAACTCTGATCTATTTTTAAAAAATGTATTATTAGTTGTACCATCAACCGTAATTATAAACTTACTAGTTGTTCCAGTTTCTTCAAAATCTTCAACTATAATTTCTGTAGGACTAGAAGTTCCAGATTTTAGTTTTTTAAAGTTTGCCGCGGCAACCTGTGTTGCAACTGCACCGTCAACGTATGCTTTGTTTGGAATATGATCATCATCTGTAATTTGATCTTCATAATTGTTAGTACCACTAACACTAATGACGCCTGTGCCTGCATTGATTAAGTATAAATCGCCGCCGCCTGTTGAAATACTTCTAACATTTAAGCCAATGTTGCCACCACTTTCATCAATTAGTGTAAATGCACCTGTCTTAATTGTTTGCGTAACTGGATCATTCCAAGTAATAGTTTCGTCGAATAAAATTTGTGTATCAGGTAAACTACCTCTTTCAATTCTAACACCAGATTGATTAAGAGTTACTCCTGCACCTTGCTCGCCTGCATTGAGTACAATAATGTTATCATTAATGTTTAAATCTGTACTTGTGACATTAGTTTGTTGGCCATTAACAACTAAATCTCCTGTGAGATATAATTGACCAATTTGATTACCGGTATCAATAGTAACGGTTCCGCCACTTTGTACCTTTACTGTATAATCACCATCTGTTACTAATTGTCTCATTTATTGTTCCTTAATAAAGTGGGGGATTGCTCCCCCACATAATTACCTACTTTAGTCTGCTGGATCGTCTGACTCAAAGTCATCAGCATCTGGTGCGCCATCAACGTTGTCGATAACAGCATCATCACCTGCTTCTTCCATTTCAACAGTAGCACCTGTACCAGTGAAGTCCCATTTGATCTTATCGCCTGCTCCTTCAAGTTGTACCAAGTGTGCAGTAATCTTAGTTACTTGCTTTGGAGTTGCTCCGTCTAAGACTGTAATAGTCATTTCGCCTGCCGCAACTGCCGCACTTGCTTTATTAACTAAGAAACAATCTTTTGTAGCTGTACCGTCTGTGCAACGGAATTTTTTACTTCCAAGTTGCTTAACAATCCAGCCGTTTACTGATCCAGTTCCATTGTGAAACTGTACTTTAATTTCGTCACCGCCTGCTGTAGGTGGGCCAAAATATCTTTTGTTTAGTGGTCTTCCCATTTGTTTTCTCCTTTAAAACGTTCTAGGTTTACGCAGTGGGTCAGTTCTGCATAAGTCCGCAACATGCGGCACGATTATTGACACAAGTATTTATCTGATTAATCAATTCGTACGGTTAATGAAATAAAATCCCTTACAAAATCAAATTGTGTTTCTAATACTTCAAACAGATGGCCGTTTAAACTTGTTTTAACTAGGCTGTAGCTGTTCTTTCCTATGTTGCTATAGTAATGCTTGTCTAAGCCGTATCGACGTCCGTAAGACGGAAATACGCTTGTTACAAATAGGCATGTGTCACCTAATTCTTTAGCTGTTAATCTATAAGGTTGTTTTAGTGCAAGGTAAGATTGTGCAAAACTTTCAACGGGAAGGAAATTTGGTTTATCTATTTTAGATGCAAGAAGCATTACTACATATGCTTCAACTTCTACCGGAAGTTCGTATCCTGTAGTCGACTGTGTCTCTTGGACAAGGTCGTAAAAGACTGTGGTGTACTCGTCCTTCATACAAGTATTTAGTCATAAAAATAGGCCCAATTATTGGGCCTATTCTGGTTTTACATTCCTATTTGATTAGGAACAATGATGTAGTGAATAGCAAGTACCACTCCAACTGATGCGCCTAAGCCAATCATCATCTTAAAGAAGTCTTTGGTCACCAACGGAAATACTGTCTTAAACTTTTCCTTGCCTGTCATAGTTGCCATAGCAAGTTCACGTCCACATAGTAGTCCTACAAACACCCACGTTGTTGACATAGGTATATCGTTTAGTTCTTTAAAGAAGAATAAGATCAACCAGTACACACCATCAATGATAGTTGCTGAACGCACATATCTTGTGTTGTGTTTTTCTAGTACAATCTTTTGGATCTTACCACCACCCTCTCTAAACATAAATGCTAGTCCTACAACAAACACAACGCTCACTAGGATCATTAGGTCCCATGGAACTTGTCTGGGAAGGAACACAGCAATATTTGCCATGTCATGACTTAGCCAAGTAAACCACAGGAAGCCTGTTGTTACCCATTGTGCTATTCGCCACGCTTTCTTATGTTGTTCTTTGACAGGCTTTGCTTCGTCTAGTAGTTTAGTAACTCCTATCCAAATAATGTATGCCGCGACTGCCGCGACAGCATAGCCCATCATGCTTTTCATAAGCATCTTCTCTAGTACAAAGGTACTTGCGAAGGCACTTAATACTAAAAAAGAAGTACTAACTGGTACTCCTATTCGTGTAAGTATTAATAATAGTCCTGGTGCCATTGCGTGATACCATTGTATCTCTTGGAACGGTATTTTGTTTAGTCGTCCATAACTAATATCTCCACCGTTGGTATACCAACCATACCAAAGTGTATACAGTAGAACAGCCGAAGCCGCTCCCCACATCGCTTTCCAATTAAATTTTTCGTTATTACTTGCGATCCATGTACCGAGAGTCTGTACACTATCATTTGCGATAACTGCGTAACCTGCGAACAGGAAACCTACAGCCATCCATAGGGTGAGTGCGTCCATTATTATTTCTCCTCTGCTTGCCGCTTTTACCACGGCGCTCACATACTAAGACAAGGCTCAACGTTGCCCTGCTGGAACATTATTGTTCGCAATTATTTAGTGAATAGAAGATTACAGTTTTGTTACAGTGACAAAAAAAGCACCCGAAGGTGCTTTTTTTGGTTACTTCTCTTGTGCTGGGAAGTCTAATGGATTCCTTGGTTTAAACTGAATGTTCATATCGGTTAGATATGGATCGCAACCTTTGTCTTCTAAACGCATTGCGAGCCACATCTCAAATGACTCCTTGTCTTCAAACGTACGAGTAAACTCGTAACTCTTGAACGGTAATTCCCTATTGAACGTTACTACTACTTCGTTCGCGTTTGCGTCTGTAACAAATCCAAACATCACTGTTACAAACATTACAAGTCCTATAAGCATTACACTCAATGCTCCGGGACAATTCTTTTCATTACAACTTGTACCTATCATCATAGTCTCCAAATTTTAGTCATAAAAAAAGGCGACTTGCTGTAGCCTTTAAGCATCGCTACTTGGGTCGCCTTCCGATTGTGTGTTTACTCTATTAGTAAACAATAATATTATTATACAAGTATTTAGTAATTTGTCAACCTAGTTTCGCACTTTTTGACAGAATCTAGCACTGAATATTTTTATGGGTATATAAAAATAACTAATGACACTATTACTAAAGTAATAAGCCATTTGTGTCCATCGTGGAGTTTCACACGCAACCAGTCGGCTTGGGGAGCCCACCATACTTGGCAATCTGTTTCATTGGACCGGTCTTCCAAGCATCATACAGGCCTTTTGCTTTGCGATCCATGCCCAATGCTTTACCAAAGTCCTTTACTCGTGGCACCATTGATGTTTCTTCATACATAGAACGTGCTAACATAATGTGGCTTACCTGTTCTTCGGTAAGCGTCTTGTCATCTTCACGAGCCATAGAGTGCATTACTTCCTCACTCCAATCACTCATTGACACGAGGAATCCGTCACCGTCTCTTTCAATACTCATACTTCATTTCTCCATAAGTTGTTTTTTGCAATGTAATCAAAGTTCCAACGCCCTGCGTCAGGTCTCTTGATTATGTCCTCTTTCTTAAACGTGTTGCGAGGGTTAACAACATTATCCTTGTTACCGCCAATGGTGTGGTCTAACATCATCTGCTTTCCATACTTGATCCTCTTGATCATCTCCTTTCTCCTTGTTATTTGCAGGGTCACCTGCTTCCAAATTATCCAAGTCAGGATTCTTTTTTCCGTGTGGATAACGCTTGCCATCCTTATGGTTACCTGACTCGGTTCCTACTCCACTTATTCTTATCTTTTTCTTCATAGTAATACTATTATACTATCGTAGCAGATAATAACAACCAGGTAATTTTTATGGGTATATAAGAAAAATTTAGTCAAAAAAATAGGCCCAATGCGAACAGAGGGCCTATAGTTGTAGTTCTACTACTTGACTGATAAGTTTATAGCAGAAGGGCCTTTTGGACCATCCTGTGTTTCAAACTCTACAGTATCGCCTTCATTCAACGAGTGTAAGCCTGCGGCTTCTACTGCTGAAATGTGTACGAAGATATCTTTGTCTTCGGTAGCGATAAATCCAAAACCTTTAGTGGCATTGAACCATTTTACTTTTCCTTGATTACTCATGTTTTTCCTTGTTAGTGTTTATTTTGAGGAAGTTTGTATCTAATATTAGGGCGGGAGGGTTGTTATTTCTACTGCGTCTTGTTCTTATTACTGTCTTGTCTCAATTGTATTTAGTCACAAAAAAAACTGCATAAAGCAGTTTGGTTTTGTTTAGTTGTTATATGTATTTAGCTGGTCGACAAAAAAGGTGCTTATAATAGGTCTTTTTGCGAGTCTAAATTTAAGTATAGCAAAATAGGGAGGACTTGGGTACACCTCCAAGTACGGACCGGAATACCATTCCTAAACCGTACAACCTATCCCCGCGGGTTAGTGCGATGTGACTCAGCGTATTTCTACTACCAAGCCTGGGTACCACCCCTGGACAGTCAAGTTCGACCCTTCTGGTAAAGGCCTCTTCCTTGCACTACAAACAAAAGCTAATTACTCTTTTGTTGCTATGTAATTAATATAACATTGTTATTAACAAAGAGCAATCACTTTGTTTACCAAAATATATAAAATGGAATTTTAGTCATAAAAAAGCACTCCGGAGAATGCTTTTTATGTTTCAATGTATAAACAAGTATTACTTGTTCATTACATACATCGTCACTTCAAATCCAAAACGCATTTCTGTTGCTTGAGGTTTAGTCCATTTCATAATAATCTCCTAATAATATGTGCAACTTGCACACTATTATTTAAACATATTACAAAGTAAAAGTCATGCAGATAATCATTAAAAGGTCATAAAAAAAGGGCGACAAATAAATGCCGCCCTTTAATCTTATTCCGTTAAGACTATGTCTTAAGAGAAAGTAGGTGTAGATGTAAAGCTAACTGTACCTAAGTAGTCTGCCGCATTACCTAGAGACGATGCTGTGTTTGACAACTCAACATATCCGTATCTAGTCATAAAGCTAACTACTGGCTCAAAGCTATCTGGATCTAACACTACGCCACTGCTCATTAATGGAATGTATGGGCAGTAGAACGCTGGTGCGTCTGATTCAGAAGAACCTTTGTAACCAACTAGTACCGCTGTGTCATCTGCCGCGTAACTATCAACATAAACTTTCATAGCTGAATTTAATGTTCCAACCATTTTAGTGTTTGTTGGTGCTTCGAATGAACCTTCAGTTGTTCTTGCGAACGCTGAAGTAGTTGCACTCTGAAGTACAGTTAACGCTTGTGGAGATACCACTGCGTAGTTACCAGCACCACGACGTGTACGCTGAGCAATAACGTTAGCAACACGGTTGATCATTACAGCTAAAGCCGCATGTTCGTCACCAACGAATGTTGCAGTACCGCTAACAGCAGTCTGATCGTAGTTTTGGTTGTTAGTTGATCCAGCTAATGCACGTAAAGAAGCTAATACTTCTTGGTCGATCTCAGCAGTAATCTCTTGGGCTAGTGCCGCCATGATTTCTGCTTCGATGTCAATGCCTTGCTGTGCTTGAGCATCTTGAGCCGCTTCAAAAGTCCATCTAGCTGATAGCTTTCTGGTTTTTGCTTCGACTGTTTGCTTTAAGATCTGAATTGACAATCTCTTGCCTGCCGCACCTTCAAGAGCCGCTGTTGCAGATCCTTTTGGTGATGCATCAGTAGCGTTACCTGAGTAAGCCGCCGCGATCTTAAATGGTGATAGTGCTTCTTCACCAACTTCGTTACCATCAGATGTATCTGAGTAACGTACTCTTAATGTGTGGATTTGACCCACTGGACCTGTCATAGGCTGTACACCGACCAATTCGTTGGCGATAACAGTTGGCATGACACGTCTGATTACTGGTAGGATAACTCTATTTAGAGTTGCAACATTACCGGCGCTTGTGCTTCCGGCTGTAGCAGTCTCATTCAACCACTTGCGTGTGTTTTCAAGAGTGCTTGCCATGATTGCTTTCTTATTGCCTTGAAGGCCTTCTAAAAGTGCAACCTTGGTATCCTGCCAGCGACTTTCTAGTAGTTCTGACATTATTTTCTCCTTATTTCAATCCTGCAAGTCGTCTAATGTCAACAATATTATTTGTTGATTCGACGCTTACACTACTAACGTTAGTTTCTTTGTTGCCTGTGATTTCTTTTGCCTCTGACTCAGTCAATTTAGCCTTTTTCTTTTCCGGAGTCTTCCCGTCAATAACGGCAGTAATATACTTGTCAAACGAACTTTTCAATTTGTCTGTCTGTACACTTTCCAGTAAGTCATTCATAATCTCACGTTGATCCTTGCTCAAAGGACCAGTTAATTCGTGCATTACTTCTTTTCTCTTAGTCGCTTCTACAAGTTTTGCAATCTCTGCATCTCTTGTAGCAATGACTTTCTTCGCTTGTTCAGCTACACTTTTTGCTTCTTCAACTGTTTTGTCTTTCAACGCAACAACTTTCATTAGCTTAGATGTTTCTGATTTTTCATTTAAGTAACTATTAGTATACTCATTTGCAAACGTTTCGAAAATCTTACGACCAAAATCGTTTTTACGTGCTGAATCAATATCTTCTTTCAGTGCTGTAATTTCCTTTTTAAGGCCTTTACTTACTGTTTCAGTTACTAACTCTGCACTTCTTTTAACAAAAGTAGTTTTAACTTTTGCTAAGTGTTCTTTAGCTTCACGTACTAAACGTACTTTCGTTTCAGCTAAATCACGTTTATCTTGATGGAACTCTGCAATTTCTTTTGCTAAAGCTTCTACTACAAATTCTTCAAGTTTTCCAAATTTCTCTGATACAACTTTTTGATCTTCATGTAGTTCTCCAACTTCCTTCTTTAGCTGATCAAATACAAAACCTTTTAGCATACCTGCGTTTTCACGCATCGCAACAGCGTATTTTGCTCTTGCTTCTGCTAATGCTTTTCTATCTTCAGCAAATTCAGAAATTTCTTCGCTTAGTTTGTCGTTAACTAGTGAGTCAACAGCTTCAATCATCTGAGCCTTATCATGCTCATACTTTGAAGCAAACTCTTCGCGAAGTTCAGCGGTTACAGCAAGTTTATTTTCGTTAACTTGCTTGTCCCATGCCTCTTGGATGTCAGCTTTAATCTCTTCAGAAAGTACATTGTTTTCAAAAAGTGATTTCAGTGCTTCCAACATTATGGTCTCCTTATTACCTTAGACCCTTGATGATATTCACCAAAGATTCTTTTAAATATTTTTGTGCCTTCGCGTCGCCTTGGACTTCTCGTGCTACATTAAGTGCCTGATACCCCCCACGGGCGTTTAGTAAATGCTCATATATTGGGGTTGGGTATGCACCCGGAGCACTTGGTTGTGCTACAACATCAACTGTGATGATTTCGTAGTCACTTACTTCACCGGAACCGTCTTCACTTACGTTTCCGCTACCTCTTGATGAAACACCTAGTTTAACTCCGCTTTCCAGCATTGTTTTAACTAAGGTGCCCATCGGTGTTGGTAAAACTTTCATTTTGCCATAACCGTTTGGTCCATCCATCCACATATCTGTGATCATATGGCTTACACGGTCTAAGTTTATGTTAAGTCCTTCTGGGTGATCAACTTCTCCAAGAACACTATATCCTCCTGTGATTTGATCGTTGAGAGTTTTGACAGCTCTACCTATCTCAGTAACAGGGTAAACTCGCTGGTTAGCATTTTTTACACCGCCCTGGATACAAATACCTTTAAGATAAAGATCTTTGCCTCCATTCTTGTTTTCAGTAGTCTCGACGACCATACCTGCTTGGTCGAATGTCAATGTCTCAGTTAAATTAAACACCTATAAGTTCCTTAACTATTAAGATCCAATAGTACTTTTACTATCAGTTCCTGTTTCGCCTGCGCCTTTTTTCTCAGCGCCGTGGCCTTTTGAGTTAGCACTCATTGACTTTGAAGCTTTTCCGCCTGGTACGTTAACGTTCCCTGCGTTATCTTCTTTAGCCGAGTCAGCTTTCCCGCCTTTTTCATCACCACCTTGTGCAATGTTACTAGCAGTTCCACCCATGTCGTTAGCGCCAGCTACTGGAGATTTGGTGTTTGCACCATTGTCGCCCATATTAGCTGTTACTTTTTCAACATACTCACGCATTTCAGTGTTGGCATCTTTTTTGCCTTCAAATGCTGGTGCTACTTCAAGATCGGCTTCAGGAGCAAATGCTTCTTCTGCCTCTTCGTCATCACCTTCGTCGTCTCCAGCGTCCATATCCATTTCTGGTTCTGCATCGCCTTCATCTTCGTCACCGTCTTTATCAGCCATCATAGCATCAAATTCAGCTTTTAGGTCATCGAATGTGTCTTCTAAATCAGTAACTCTGTCTTCAATTTCTTCTTCGTCGCTATCTGATTCATCACCTTCTTCGCTGTCTGCGGCAATATCTGCCATCATGTCATCAGCGGCATCGCCACCCATGTCATCTTCTGCTTCTGGTGTAATTTCGTCTACAAAGTTTTCGTCAACTTCTTCATCTGAAGATTCATCAACTTCTTCGTCAGTTGCTTCGTTAGTTTCTTCGTCGTCTGAAGATTCATCAACTTCTTCGTCAGTTGCTTCATTAGTCTCTTCATCATCTGAAGATTCATCAACTTCTTCGTCAGTTGCTTCTTCTACTTCAACTTCTTCTACATCATCTTTTAAAAGATTTTCGTAAATATCACGTGATTTTTCAACCACAATTTCGTGAAACAGTTCTTCTGCTCCCGCTTTGTCTTCAGCAATTAGCTTTTCAAGCATTGCTTCAAATTTGTTTTGATTAGCCATTTTTCTCTCCTCCTGTTGTTTAGATACGATAAGCTGTCAATTGTATTTATGGTTTTTCATTAAAAGGGTGGTTAAACCGGGCAAAACGAGCCGATTTTACATTAAGATTGTAAATTCACGAATTTTTCAATGAATTCACTTACTGTGATGTGTGATAAGTTGCCCAATGGTCTTAAATTATCAGGGCAATAATCATCTTTGTTCTCTACTACTCTTATATATCTTTTTTGTATATTTTTTTGAATTATGATACCAGTCTGTCGACTCCAATTTCCGTGGTATGTAGCACTATCTGTACTTCTTTTATAATTTTGTGTATCTGCAAACAAATTATTAATTTTGCCTTCTAGTCCTTCATAGTCAAAGCCTAGTATGTATATTTCGTTGTGATCGTGTGCTTTACCATAAGTTGCTAACCATAATGCTGTAGGCCCACTTGACCACCCTTTAGGATCGTCAAAGTAATTAAACTTATGAAATTTTTCAAATAATTTGTTTGGGTTAGTCCACACTTCGTGTTCTAATTGATATTTTGAATTGTTAATTTCTGTAACCATCTTAGTATCTACAGCAACAAGATAATCAGGATTTAATCCTGTTCTATAAACTGCATTACATGCATATAGAGTTCCGTGTGCTTTAAGTGGTTCTAGTTGTATAGGTTTTCTTGAGGTACCATTTCCAATAACAAATGCTATTGACATGACTAAACAGCCTGTTCTGCGTTAGCGGCAAGTCCGTACATTTGTCTTACGAAATGTAATTCCTTGTCCTGCTCCTCTTTGTGTAAATCAGATGCTAATCTCATTTTGTTTATCTGACGTAGGGTTAAACGTGTTTTACGTGTATCGTCTTTTTTCATAATTGAATCGTCTGATTTGGGATCATAAGAGTTATTCTCAACTGGCTCTAATGTTTCTTTGTCAAAATAAAATAATTCACGTAGTATCATGCTAGTATTTATACCTCTCCGCCTGGAACAGGAGCTTCTCCGCCTGTTACGGTTTCTGGTGGTGTTCCATCGCCGCCATCTTCTGGTGCCGGTGCATCTGGATCAACCGTTTCATCTTCCATTCCGCCTAGGTCTGCTTCCATACCTGCGGCACTAACTCCAGCGCCACGCATTTCGCCTGCGGCGTCTGTTGGTACTGGTGTAATATTTTCATCATTTTCTTGACGCCATAACTTTTCGTTATCTGCAACTTCTTCTGCACTTAGTCCTAAGAAACGTTTAAGTGCAAATCTATTTGAAACATAAGGTATAGCCGCCATCTGTGTAAACGTTCCAACTCTTGCATTGTCAAGTTCTGACTGTCTGTAACTTGCAAAGTTTTGTGGTGGTTGCATTCTTAGATCAAACATTGCTGTGTCAATGTTAATACCTTTTTCTAATAGGTAGCGTTTAAAGTCTTGGTTAAATTGTTCTGTTAAAAGTCCTTGTAGTCTTTCGCAATAGGTGTTGAAGCGTAACTCTTGAATGTATGCAGTACCCACTCGCCCATCTTGGAATGCACTAGAGCCATCGTCAGGCCCTGTAGGAAGATAAGAACTAGGAATACGCAAACCGCGTACCAACTTATTAGTAAAATATCTAAGATCATCAATCTCTCCTAGGTTAGTTCCACCTGGTAATGTTTCAACTTTAGATCCACGTCCTTCTGCTGTTTGCGGAAAGAAGTAATCTTCGTTGATACTTAATGGGTTATAGCTAGAGTCAATAACATTATTTCCTCCACCTGTGCTACTTGGAATACGTCTTTGGTGTATGTCTGTTTTTACACGTTCAACAAATTGCATTGCCAAGTGTGATGGCATATTACCTACGTCAACGTAGAATACTCTACGTTCTGGTGCTCTTTGCACTCTGTAAATAATAATAGCATCTTCTAATAATTCTTTTTGTTTGTATACTTTAAATATACTTTCTAATAAACTGTTACCAAATGGAAAGTTGTTATCTAATCCTTCTGATAAACTTAGGTGTACAATATGTTCTGCATCAACTGCAAACTCTGATTCGCCTTTTGCAAAACGCCCACCTTGTAATGCTTGGTTAGGTGCACCTGTCATTCCACGTGAACCGCCAGTCATATAACCGTCACCACCACCTGTAACATTACCATTTGTTTGTAATGGTGTAGTTGCTACATTGGAAACAAAGTTTAAGTTTACATTTTTAATAACATACTGCTCAGGTTTTTTACCTTCTGATTCGTTAACAATAATCTTTGTAACGTTTGCAGGATCAATGTAGTGCCATTTTTTAGTTTCTGGATCTCTAATAAAAAATGCATCGCCATACTTAAAAGTATTACGCAAAATACGGAACATTTTTGTTTCAAAGTTTTGTACTTTACACCACTGTTGTAAGTATAGTTTAAGTGTTTGTACTTCTGTGTTAGTTGCGTCTGATTTGAAATCCATAATAAATGGACTTCTATTTGAAGTATTTTTTTGTGTTGTAAATTCTGCTAAGATATCTAATGCGGCATTTACTTCACTATCGTTGTCCATAGTGTTATATTGCCCGTATCTTTCAACACGATTTGGAGAACCTACATATACATCTGGCAAGTAACTTGAATAATTTGCTTGAGCAGGACCCATACCTTGATTAGAACTTCCGCCTAATGGACTATAACTGCCGTCTCGATTAGACCCCGTTGGTACTGGTGTGAAATAGCGTTTCCAGCTCATATTATGCCGCTCCTCCTAATGCATCATTCATCTGTTTTCCACCTCTAGTTTGTTTTTTAAGTTCTTCTAACATAAGTGCGTTAGTACTATTTAACGAAACTAGCATAGAAGCACTTTTATCTTGGCTTTCATTTGATACATTTAATACTTTGGTAAATGATGCTTTGGTTTCTGCGTCCATGTTTTTGTATTCTTCGTTATATTCGGCTATTTGTTTAATTAATTCTTTAATATTTTTGGTAACTTGTTTTAAATTGGCATCGTCCATAGCTTCAACATATGCCGCAATACCTTGTAATCCATCTCCAATATTTTTAAGTCCAGCGGCATCAACATCAGCAAAAGCCTCAAGTTTTTTAGCCATAACATCTAAATTGCCATCATTACCAAAAAAGCTACTAAAGAATTTACCGGCGCTGTCTAAAAATCCGTTACCTGTAAATGCACTAACACCTTTTTGTAAAGATTGTAATGCTGGGCCTAGGTCGCTCATAGTTTTTGGATTAATTCCTTCAAACGATTTAACACCATCTGATAATCCTTCTAATGCTCCGTCACTAATAAACGATGCAACAAGTCCGCCTTTGGCAAGTCCCATCATATTATCAGTTAATGGCCCTAATGATTTACCAACATCAAGTAATTTCTTAGCATCCATGCCTTCAAACTTTTTAACGCCGTCTGCAAGTGTGCCTACTCCGCTAGTAATCGAATCTATCAATGCGGCAATTCCGTATCCAGCTACTCCAATTCCAGCAAACGCTAGACCAATTGCAAGTACACCTGGTACTGCTAGGTTAATTGGACCTGCTAGTGCGCCAATAGCCGCCGCAACGCCAAGTAATACAGCCGCGGCACCAATGCCGCCCCACATTAATGCTTTGCCCCACTCTTCAAATTTTGTAATTATTGGGCCTAATGATTCAAACATTGATCCCATAAGTGTTCCACCTGAGCCACCTGCATCGTCGCCTGCTTCGGCGCCTGGTGAGCCTGGTGATGCTTTAGTCTTAGGCTTACCTCCAAACAAAAATCTAATTGGATCAATTAAGTATTTTGTTACTAGTTCTCCAATACTAAGTTTGCCCCAATCATCTTTGAAATTTTGAAACATATTTCCAAGGTTGTCAATTAGTATTCCTAATCGATCTGTAAATCCTTGAATTGATGTTTGTACCTTGTCACTCTCAAACCACGTTGTTAGTTTTGACATTGCTGATTGTACTTTAGTAAATACTCCAGAATCAAGTAACGCAACCATAATTTTACTACGTACTTTCTCTATTGCACTATCAAAGTTTGTTAGTGTTTTATTTTTAGCTGTGGTTGCATCTAGTTGTTTCTGCTGTGCATCGCTTAGTTTACCACCTACTGTACCAGCTTTTGCTAAACTAAGTGCGGCGTCATATGCAGTTACACCCATTGCGGCATATGTACCTATATTTTCTTTTTCTTGTTTAACTAACGCCTGTGCTTGAGCTATTTGCTCGTTTGTTTGTGCGGCAAACTCATCGGCTGTTATTGATCCAGATCGTAATCCTCTAGCCATTTCAGCAAACTGTGGATTTGTACGCAACAAACCTTCTGTAAATGGAGTAAGAGCTACACCGTTAGTTGCAACTAATTCAGTCATTGCATCTTTCATTTCTGGACTCATATTTTTCATCATTGCCAAAGAATTTTGTAAATTCGTTTTGACTCCTTCATCCATATTTGAAATTAATGCCTGTAATCTTTTATCAGTTGCTTGTGATTGTAATTCTTCTGCGGCTTGCTTTCTTGTCATACCTGTAACTTTAGCAAGTTGATCAAGTTGCATAATATAATTCTGTGTGCCTTTAGCTAACTGTCTGTCAGTCATTGTGCCTAAACGGCCTTGAACTTTTTGTAATTCAATATAGTCAGCTGTAAATTCAGTTACATCTTCCATTGTCATACCCAATGCTGAAAACTGTGCTTGTGATTGCTGTACATATTTTGAAATTTTAGAAAATCTATCAGCACCTGTAGTTGCACCGCCAAACGCTAGTGCTAACATTGATGAATTTTCTTGGATTGATCCAGCTAGTGTAGCCATACTTAATCCTGCTTCAGCGGCACGTCTTTGCATAGAGAATAAATCGTCTCCAAAATCAATACCACCATTTGACAGTGATCTGTACATGTCAATTTGATTGTCAAGGACATTTAACATAGTTTGTCCAAATTGTCCTAAAACACCACCAACTATTGGAAACTGACTTACTAGTCCTGTAACATGCTGTCCAAAATCACTAATTCTGTTGCCACCGGCTACTAATTCTTTTCCTAGCCCGCCTACCGCTGATATAGTGTTTCCAACACCACTTAATAATCCACCACTATACCTATCTAATGTTTTAGCAAAGTTTTTAGTTTTTTGGGTAAGACTAGTAGTAGCTTTGGTTTGTTTTTGGGTAGCTTCGGTACCTTCTTGTGTGGCTTTGTTGTCTTTTTGTGCTATTCCAATACCTTTGGTCTTAACAGCATTGGCCATTTTTTCAGTAGCTGACCCACCGCCAGTACTGCCTTTTTCCATTAGTTGGACTAGTCGTTGGAGAGTAGCTTCACTAGCCGCATTGCTAGTAACTCCGTCCATTTGACCGCCTCTGTATGTGATTTCTGCCATTTATTAAGTACCTATATAATGGAAGTTCATAAATATACTATATGAACAACACTTATTATTTATCCGGAGAAAAACCATGCCAGAAATAGAAAGAAGTGGAGCGAATCCACTACAAAAATATTTTAGGCAACCTAAAATATATATCAAATTACCCAGTGGTGGACAATTTTACCCTGAGGGAGCATTAGAACTAACAGAAAACGGTGAGTTGCCTGTTTATGCAATGACAGCAAGAGATGAATTATCATTCAAAACTCCTGATGCATTACTTAACGGACAATCAACTGTTGATGTAATTCAAAGTTGCATTCCTAACATTAAGAATGCCTGGGCAATGCCTACTGTTGATATTGATACAGTACTGGTTGCTATTAGAATTGCTACCTACGGTGAAAAATTAGACCTAACAACTAGAGTTCCAAACACACAAGGGTTAGAAAGATCATTTGGTCTTGACCTAAGAATGGTGTTAGACAAATTTGCGGCTGTAGAGTTTAATGACACTATCACTATTGACGAGTTTACAATTAAATTGCGTCCTCAAACTTATAAAGAGTTTACTAGAGTTGCAACAAAAACATTTGAAGAACAACGTATTGCACAAGTAATCCAAGAAGACGATATGGATGAACAAAAGAAACTAGAAATCTTTAATACTGCATTTGAACGTTTAACTGCTATTACTATTGATATGGTTATTGATGGAGTAGTGTCTGTTCAAGTTGGTGACGATGTAGTAACTGATAGAAATCATATTGTTCAGTTTATTCAAAACGCAGATAAAAAGTTTTATGCTGGCGTTGTTGAAAATATGGAAACACAAAAAAATAAGTTTAGTTTAAAACCTATTGAAATTGAATCCACTGAAGAAGAAATTGCGGCAGGTGCTCCTAAAAAATGGGACATGCCTGTAACATTTGATCAATCAAATTTTTTCGCATAAGGATAGCTTCTCAGTCTCTGGAGGATATCCTAAAAGAAGTTGACAACTTAGAAAACGAGACCAAAAATTTCAAGATGGAACTATCTCGTATAGTTTGGTATATGAGAGGTAGCGTTAGTCTTGAGGAGATCTATCAGGTTGGTCCCGAAGATAGAGAAATATTTTCTAAACTTATTAAAGAGAATCTTGAAACTGCTAAGAAAACTGGTCAACCTTTTTGGTAGGATCTATTACTTTGCTATTAACATTTGACGTACTTGTTTTTGTACGCCTGCTTTACTAATTCTATCTACTAGATCTGGTAAGTTAACTCCGCTACTCTGTTGTGCAGTTCCTCCACCTAAACTTTGTTTAACACTATCAACATTTACACCAGACTTTTTAATTTTTTGTGCTAGTGTTGCAACATTGCTTTGTGTTGGTGTAGCTTGTGCTGATCCTTGTTTAGCTTGTGCTTTAGCTTGTGCTGAAGCTGGAACTTTTGGTTTCTTTGCATAATCTCCGCCTGTTGCTTTTGCTGGTTTATCTGGAGTACCTGTAGGATAACTTAGGGGAGTTTTGCCCGGAGTAGGTGAGCTAGATGGCTCTTGTTTGTCATTTTTAGTTGATGCTTGTGCTTGTGTAGCTGTAGCTTTATCACCGCTTGTTGACGCTGTATCTGCGTCTGTGGCACCATCTGTAGGTGCTTTAGTTACTTCATCTGGACTAATTGGTGCTTGTGTTGATCCTGCAATACTGCTTATCTGATCATTAGTTAACCCTGCACCTGATAATATATTTACAATGCTACCAGAATCAGTTGGTTCGCCCATCTTCTTCCAATCTTTATTAAGTTTGTTAGCAGTAACTTTATTACCTACATCTTTGGCACCTTGCTTAACTGCACCAACTGCACTTTTAGCACCTTGAGCAACTGCACCTGCGGCTCTACTTGCAACTTTGCCTACACCACGTTTTAGTTTAGCACCAAGTGTGTTAGGATTGTTTAATGGTAGTTCACCTTGTGCAGGTTCTGCTTCTTGTAAGTATTCGTTAAATGCAGTTTCATAATCAATTGATTCTGCTTTGTCGCCTACTGCTCCAAAGTCTGAAAGTTTTTGACTCTTGTCAAAGTTTTTATCTACAGGTGTTGCATCACTTCCGCCTTTAAGATCTAATTCAAGTTGTTTCTTTTCTTCTGGATCAATTGGTTTGACTTTGTGCATTTCTTTGTTGTTGTCGTCAACAGTTTGTAGAGCACCTTGTGCCGCCGCACCAATTGCGCCACCGGCGCCACTTAATGTTTCAATTGCTTTGTCAGCATTGTCAAGCACAGCAATAGCCGCATCCAGTTGATCACCTGTTAGTGCATCTTTAGGAATGTCTGCTATAGTTTTTGCAAGTGCAGTTAGGTCTGCGTTTGCTTGTTGTGTTGTTGACATAAATCCGTGCAACTTACCTGCCGCTTCGTAATATTCAGGACTAAAAACTTTTGCATTTGATGCCGCATCTGATAGTGCTTTATATTGTGCAACTTGATCAGCAGTCATAGTTAAATCATAATTGTAAAAGAAGCCGTTGATGTTACCAGACATTTTTAAATTACGTGCACCGTCAAGTACACCTGCATCAAAACCTGCATCTGCTACTGCACCATCTACTGCCGCAGTAAAGTTGGCTTTTTCAAAAGCATCCATCATAGCGTCTGCTTCTGCTTCACTGCCCGTTGCAATGTTATCGACCATATTATCAGTTAGCCCTTGAATTGCCAAACCAGCAAGAGCACCATATGCCGCTGTTTTAACTGACTTACCAACTGCTGTTGAAAGTTTTTCACCTTGTAATAGATCTTTTGTTGAACGCAGTACTAAACCTGCGGCCGCACCACCTAATGGTCCGCCTGCAAAGGCCGCAACAGTTGTTAAAATACCAACTGCTAATGAAGCCTTACCTGGATTTGCTTTTGCCCAATCACTGACAGCTTTTACACCTGCAACAATTTTACCGTCACTTGATCCAATTTTCTTTTTAAGTTCTTCAAACTTTGCATCAGCATTTTTAATTGGGCCTGCGTTTTGTGCTAGTTTGCCCAGCTCATTAATCTTTGCATCAACTTTTTTAGCTAGGTCAACGGGTAATTTAGCCGCCGCTCCAACTGCTGAACCTGCTTTACCAAGTGCAGTTTTGTTATCTCCACTGGCCATTGCTGTTTCTTCAGCGCCTTTGAAGATTGCTTGTATTTGATCTGATGTTAATTCTGCTTCTGCTAGTTTTGCATAAGACTCAACTAGTGGCCAAAGCTCTAATTCAAAGCGTGTTAGATAATTTTGTTGTGCTTCGTTTAGATCTTGCCAACCCTCGTTTAAAATTGTTTGGGTTTTGCTTGTAATTACTTCGTTGAGTTTCATCAGTCAGTCCTTAGAGTAGTTTTGCTAATTCTGCTTTGTCCTGAGGACTAAGTGCATCAATTTCTTTTTGTAAATCTGCAGGAATTCCTCCTTGGGCACTTGCTGATCCAAATTTATCACCTAAACTAGCTGGACTACTTGCAGTTGCCGCTTGTCCTGCCGCACCTTTGAAAGAATCTTGTGCAATTCCTTGTAACAAATCGTCTACTTGTTTAGGAGTCATTTGTCCTTGTACACCTTGCATACGCTTTGTTGGAAGTTTTTGTTTTTGTAAAAAGTCCATAACTTGATCTGCTGTTGGTTGTTTAGCATTACCACCAGTTTGACCCATATAGCCTCTATATTGTGTGAATATCTCTTTTGCTCTGGCGTTTTGATCTACTTTACCTGACATGCCAGCCGCTGTGCCTTTAGCGCCAACGGCGCCCGCTACTTTTGCGCCAGCTTTTCTTGCTAGGTTACCTAGGGCACTTCCGCCAGGAGCCTCAGAGACTGTTGTTTCTGTAACTATTTGATTGATTTTCATAGCAAACTCCTTTGTATAATATATTTATACTTAATTAGTTCTAAATCCTCATTAAATAAACAATATGGTTATACGTTATGTTATATCGTCTAACGGCGAAGTAGTTGCAACACTTAATAGTATGGATGAAGCAACACAAGCCGTTGAGATGTTTAAACTTCAATCTCCTCATAATACATTCGAAATCGATACTATCAATGTTAGTCTTGTAAAGTCTGGTTTTGGAAGAGATCCTGATCTACACTAAATAATCCACATGTGTTCGCCTATATTTTACTTTGTGATTTTGACTATTGTGTTATTATGGATACTCTATAAACATAATTAGGAACAAGTACTGCGTACTTGTTGTTTTTCGCTATCGCTCAAACACTTATATCTTTTAATCTTAATAAGGAATAATTATACTTAATAATAAGTGCGAAGCACTTTAGCATTATCTAGATAGTTGAGCCACAATTCGCCCGTTGCCGGACGAATTAAAAAAAATGACTACTCCTACATTATCTGAGTGAGCATCGCCACAATCTATTAAAGAAGATTGTAATATAATTACACGGAGGCGGCGTACCGCATACCCCCTACTTCAGCATTCGCATAATACGCGGAAAGCAGTTAATCCCTAATAGTCGAAATTACTTACTTTGTGGTTGTATCTTTTTCACAGAGCCACGATCTTTTATACCTAAGTTAGTATTGTCCTTGCAACGCACTAGTCCACCGGTGTATTTCTCACAAGTTCAAAGTGAGTCGAGCTACCTCGACCAAACAATGTTGCTATGTTTGCCTATAATTTGCGTAATTCTTCTTTAAGAATCTTTGATCCGCCAACTCTAACATTAATGATTCCGTTGTAGTAATCATCTGTTTCAAGTACTCTGCGTTCAAACTGCTCTCGTGCCTCTAAGTAACTTGCTAAGCCTCTGCTTTTACAATAATATAATATTTCTCTGGTGAAATTTTTCTGGCCTAATTCTTCAACGTCTCTTAATAAGTTATCACTGGAGCCCCAATAGTCTCTCCAATCTGATTCTTTAGTTCCACGTCTTTTGTTTTTTCTGCCTTTGAGCGGTGGCTTAGTTGTCTTAAACTTAGCTAATTTTTTGCCTATGTACTTACGATTGTTAGTTTTATTAGTGATTAAGTAAACAAATGCTTCGCAATCTGTTGGAAGTTCGTCTATTTTTTTACTTTTGTAAGTCCACTGCATGAACTTACTTACATTGTGTCTAGGGGTATTACTCTTGATTGTGGTTCTTCTTGTTAGATGTAAAGTCGTCCATGATTTCTACTCTGCGTGTAGAGCACAAACGACGAATTTCGCTTAACCACCTACGTGCTTCACGTTTAGTACGTTCGCTTTTGCGAATTTCAAACGCTTCATTGGCTTTATAGTATTGCATATAAGCCTTAGTAAGTAAATCATGCGTATCGTCAGTCATTATCGTATTTCTATATCGTTATCATAACTAGTAAAGCCATTTTCCTTAACAACTCTAAGTACATTTGTAACTCTACCAATTAGTTCATCTTTGTGTGAGATTAGATAAACGTTTTTACTACGCTCTCTAGCCATTTTCTTAAGAATACTAATAGAGCTTTCAACACCTGCGGTATCCATACCACTATCAATAAGCTCATCAATGAATAGTAAGTTAATGTTTTGATATAAACTTTCCCACACATCACGGAATGACCAACTCATACCAAGTATAAGTCTGTTACGTTCACCTCTACTCAAGTTATCAAAGTCTAAGTCCTGTCCTAGTTGTTGTATTTCAACTGTTAGGTCATTTTTAAACACTACAGTATGTGGTAACCCTATTTTGTCTAAGTAATATGTAAGTCTGTTGTTTAAGTATGCTAAGTTTTGTTCAATAATCTTCTTACGAATAAAACTATCTTTGTTTGTTAGTAACTTATATAAAAAGTCTTGATGTTCTTTAGTACTAGTCAATTCATTTACTGTTTCCCAGTTAAGTTCTTGAATAGCAGTTTCTTTTAAATCATCAATTTGTTCTTGGTAAGGGTCAACTTCATCTTGTTTTGCCTGCAACGTAAGTTTCAAATTTTCAACATTATGTTGATGCTCATATGCTTCTTTGGCATTTTCGTAAAATGTGTTAGGCTTACTTTCAACGTCACCAAGGTCTTCAATCTTTTTAACTACCTTTTCAAACTTTTCAGCAATCTCAATTAGGTATGTGTGTGCATCGCCATAATCGGTTTGCAGTTTATCTTTAAGTTCTTCTAATTTTTCATCATGTAAGTCTTGTCCACAAGCATAACACTTTGCATGTTCTAAGTCATCTAGTTCTTTACCAGACTTTTTCATGTTCTTGTCAGCTTGTTCTAAAGCACGTTCAATAGTAGCTCGTTCTTTGATCAAGTTATTGTGTTTAGTTGTTTTCTCTGACCAAGAACTTAACAAGTCATGTGCTTCTAGTTCAGCATCAATATCTAACTTTTCTAATTCTTTAATTGCTTTGGCAAGTTTATCACAGTCTTGTTTGTTTTGAGAGATCCATGCTTTACGTCTAGTGTGCAATCTATCAATATTTTCTGTAATTTTTTCGTTACTTGCTGTTACTGCCGTGAGTCTAGCAGTTTCTTCTGTGAGTTGGTCCTTAACAATCTTAGATTGCTCTCTAAGTTTATCAGCCTTCTCACTTAATATAGTAATACCTAATAGTTGTTCAATGATTGCACGTTGATCGTTGCTTTTTAAAGATAAAAACGGTTCAGTATATGTGTTAAGTGCAAGAATATGTTTGAACATCTCATGACTCATACCAAGTAGTGTGTTAATATCTTCTTGTGTCTTGCGACTATCACCTTGACTTTCGTCTGTAATCTCTTGATCAGTACCATCAATGCTAAATTTTAACAAATTAGGCTTACGTCCACGTTCAATATGATAATTTCTACCATCTTTTTCAAACGTGAGTGTTACTAACATCGCTTTGTTATTAGTTTTGTTAACTAAATTATCTTTGCGTATGTTAGTTAGTGCTTGGCCGTACAGGGCGTAGGATAATGCGTTGATTATCGTAGTTTTACCTGTACCGTTACGGGAACCAGAATCGTCACCTCCTTGATCTAAGTTTTCACCAAGCACTAACGTTAGTTGTTCTCTATCAAAGTCAACTCCTTGTGTAGAATTACCTACACTCATGAAATTTTTGACTGTTAATTCTTTAATTTTAATCATCTCTACCTAGATCCCTGTATATGTCTAACAGTTTTTTCCTATCAAAATTGTCTGAGTCAATTGCTTCAATCTCTTTAGCTACAATTTCATCAACACTTTCAAACTGTGCGATGTCAATTTCACTATTCATCTCGTCATCTTTGGTACTAGGAATTAATGTAATTTCTCTACATTCGTATTCTTTAATAAATGTTTCTTTAATAAAACTTGCTTCTTCGTAACTAATAGGTAAGTCTAGTGTAACTCTCAAATACATCTTGGGTTTAATAAGTGTATCTTTCTCATCTAGTAGTTGGCTAAGTTTAACTGTGCGATACTTAGGACAGTTCCACCAGTTAATATACTGTGGTTCACCGCCATGTTCTAAAATCATCATACCACGCTCGTCATCCCATGCATCTGCATAGTTGTGTGGTAAAGCATTTCCAATATAGTGTACAGGCCCTTTTACTTGTCGCTTGTGAAAGTGTCCACTAAACACATATTCTTGGTGTTGGAAATGTTCTGCTCTAAGTTCTCCGTGGTCTGGCATCTGTACCATAGCATTCATATAGAAACTAGGCAGTTCAAAGTGTCCAAATATATACTTGCTTTTAATTTTACTAATCTTTTTCCATTCGTCGCCTACTAACCAAGGAACAAGTGTACTATCACCAATGGTCATTATTTCATTAACCATTGTAATGCCTTCAATATGCTTACCAAAAGCAACTGAATTTAAATCTCTTTTATCTTTATAATATAAATCGTGGTTACCAGGAAAGAAATAAAACTTTTCAAATGCCTTACCAAGTTTTTCCAATGCTCGAAGCGTAGCATCAAGGGTGGTAATATTCAAACTGTTTCTATTATGATGCCAGTCACCCATAAAGATGCCAGTCTCACAGCCGTTAGCCTGAGCCTGTTCAATGTACCAATCTACAAATTCTTCGCAGTCGTCATTGTGTGTTTTAGAATTGGACTTGAGTCCAAAGTGTATGTCTGTAAAGACAGCCGCTTTTTTAAACAAAATTATACCTCACGATTCATACTTTATTGTACAACATATAGTTTTTACTGTCAACCTATTTTTTAACGGGTATAGTAGTAACTGTCGAAGACGATGCATACTTTTTATTATGTGCGTCTAATTCGGCTTCCCATTGTCCTTGATTCTGTCTTGTAAAAGATGGCGTCATGTCGTTCATCTCAAGGATGTCATCTCTTATATTTTGATTACGTTTTTCAATATTAATAATTCTAACAAATGAGTTTGTAACCGCCGCAGTATAATAAGCAAATGGATTATTTGATTTTGACTCGTCAAACTGTAAACCAATCTGTGTTAATTGTAGGATTGCCTGTCCTCGCATTTCGTCATTATATGTATAACCTCTTACATTACCACGTGTAGCATAACGCTCACATAGCTTCATCCACATCATAGCAAGTTTTCTAGTTGCTTGTCCGCCAGATAAACTAAAATGTCCATTCTCCATTCCACCTTCCCAATGACTTTTACCTACAAGCTCTAATTCGTCGTTGTCGTTAAACTTGTAGTGTACAAATGGGGGAAAGTTTAATTTTACCTTAGTATCTGCTACTGTTTTAGGATTTTTCTTCCTACCTTTTTCTTCTGGAATGTGATCATATGTCATAACACGGAAAATTAGGTCTGTTTTAGCTATTTTTCGGTAGTCTATTTCAGTATCAGCTTGTTTGACCTTTTCACCAGCCAGCTTTCTTCGAGTATATTCGTCATAACTGATTCGTTTTGCTTGGTTTCTTTTAGCTTCTGCTATAGTTCTAATATTAATTTTTGCAACATCAGGTAAAATGATGTCAAATTGTGCATAAGCGTCATCTGTAAAACTGCTAAATGTACTTTTAGATTTGTGTATTTCTAATAACAAATCTCTGTTGTTTAAATAATTTACTTTTCTCATGTATGAATTCTCCAGGTTATAGTTCTATTATAAACTACTAACTTAATAAAGTCAACTAAATACTTGTAGGAGATTGCCAATATGTCAATAGATTTTGCGAAAATAGGAAACAACATCAAAAGTGGTGTCCAAGATGCTACCGCTGATTTCACTAAGGGAGTAGCCGACGCGGCAAATGCTATTTCAGAATTTGTCAACGTTGACGGCTTTGCAAAAGCTCTTCGTGGTAAAAATTTACCAGGAAAAGACAAAGGCCCATTAGGAAATATGGACGGCAACGTTTCGTTTGCCAAACCAACCAACCGTGATTGGCGTGTTAAATTAAGTATGCCTAATCTTGAGTCTTTCAATAAATCTCCGTTATTGCAACCACTTGCTAAAACAAATGGTTTAGTTTTTCCGTATACGCCTACAATTATTGTAGCACACTCGGCAAACTATAGTGCAATTACTCCTACACATACTAATTATCCGTATTATGCGTATCAAAACTCACAAGTGGATCAGTTGGTTATCACAGGTGACTTTTTTGTACAAAACGGAATTGAAGCAAAATATTGGGTTGCGGCATTACACTATCTACGTTCAGTGACTAAAATGTTTTATGGCGGCGAAGGAGATACACTAGGTGCTCCACCTCCAGTTATTAAATTAAACGGATACGGAGATTTTATTTTTAACAATGTCCCTTGTGTTGTTACTAACTTCACAGTTGATTTACCACAAGACGTTGATTATATTGCAACAGGATTGAATACACCAATTACAACAAAGTCAGATCAAGAAACTGATAAAACTCCAGAGAGTACTAGAGACGGAGTAAGTTGGGCACCAACACAAAGTTTAATAACAGTTACAGTACAACCAATTTACAGTAGGCGCGAGATTGAACAGTTTAGTTTACAAAAATATGTCAATGGCGACTATGTTAAAAGTGGTGGAGGATTTATTTAATGGCAGACTATTCCCAATCTAGTCCATGGTTTGCTACTCCGGAAAACGAAAGCGGTGAGTATATGGACTTACTTAGAGTTCGTACTGTACCGGCATCATCAGATGACGCCTTATACGAAATTGAACCTCAGTATAATTATAGACCAGATCTACTAGCATATGACTTATATGGAAGTCCAAAGTTATGGTGGGTGTTTGCCCAACGTAATATGGATACTATTAAAGATCCTGTCTATGACATAAAAGTTGGAACTAAAATTTATCTACCTAACGCTTCTGCACTTTCTGATAGACTAGGAGTTTAATATGGCGGACTATCGTGACAAGATATTTAAAGACGCAGAAGCCTTGGAAAAGAAACGAGTTTCCGAAAAAGAAGTTCTTGGCGGCAAAGTAAGTTCAACAGATAATAAAAAAGAAAAAGAAAAAGAAGAAACCAAAGCACAAAACAATAGTAAAAAACCAAAAAAAGTCCTTACACAAAAAGATCTAGTACCAAACGAACTTCATGAGTTTAACTCAATGAATTATATGTTTGGACTATATTGTTTAACCACAGATGAAATATTAGATCCAGATAACACATATATGAAAACTGGCAAAGAGCCTGAAGTTGTTGTTATTAAAAGTGGCGGTGGAACACGAAACGTTGGCAATCGAAAAGCAATGACGTCTTTAGAAAAAGCTGGAGGTAGAGTTGAATACTTTATTGACAACTTTACTATGAAATCTCTAATAGGATTTAATGCTCAGACTCGTGCAACACAAATGCACAAAGGACAATTTGAAGTTACTGAACCTTATAGCATGGGACAATTCTTTGAAACACTTCAAGTTGCGGCACAAATGGCCGGACATATGTCTTATACCTTTGCAACATTTTTAATGACAATTGATTTTGTAGGATATACTGCTGACAATCAAATGAAGCGTGTTGCAAAACGTCAAATACCAATAAAGATAACACAATCTACTATGAACGTTACAGCGTCTGGTACAGTATACGAAGTTACTTGGCTTTCTTCTAATGGAAGTGCTAACACTGATTCAGTACAAAAAATTCCAACAGACATGCAACTTATTGGCGGCAATGTACAAGAAATGTTACAAAGCGGCGCACAAAGTTTAACATCGATTATGAATGGTCATTTGCTAAAACGAGAAGAAGGCAATGAAAGCACTTTTGCTGATCAGTATATTATATTATTTCCACCAGCTAATGCATTAGAAAGTGCAAAGTTAGCAAGATCTAAAGAAACAAATTCAGCAACAGACGATATGACAGCTCAACAAAAAGTTGAATCTGCAACAGGAAAAAGTCAAAGTTCACAACAAATTGATTATGATGACTTCCTAAAAAGAATTACAGGTGTAACAGTAAAAAGATCTGATCTTGGAGAAGCTATCGTATCTCAAAGTTTAGCAGAAGGAAATATTAACCCTATTGGTAAATCAATACTAGTTAAAGATAAATTACAATCCGGATCAACAGCAAGTGCCGGATTAAATCAAGTTTATTTTCCAGAAAAAAAGGTATGGGAGCAGAGTGCAAACTTTATACCCGAAGACAAACGTGCTTTTAAATTTGAAAAAGGTACTAAAATTAATAATATTATTGAAGAAGTAGTATTATCAAGTGAGTACGGCAAAGGGTTATTAGATACAAAATTAAAAGACGGATATCGTCCTTGGTTCAGTATACTACCAATGGTATTTCAAGTTCCTATAAAAGATATAGAACAAAAGAAAGGCCGCCCGCCATTTATATACGTTTTTAAAGTAATACCGTATGAGGTACATGCTAGTACTTGGATGTCTCCAGGAGACATTGCACCTGAGGTTGCCATAAATGATATTCGAAAAGAATACCATTATTTGTATACAGGTAAAAACAAAGATGTATTAGAGTTTGATCTTACATTCAATACACGTTTCTTAACACCTATTCCACGAGATGGCGGAGCAGATACTAGCACCGCACAAAACGATGGAGACGCGGCAACAGCTAATCAAAAAGATAACACTAAGCCTATAACAGAAGGAGAAGGTAAAAAAGAAAAACCACTTGTTCCTTTAAAGTCAATTGTTGATTCTGATATTGAAATTATTACTTCAGGAATGAGAGCAGTTCCTACAGACACTAAAGAAGTAATTGCACGAACATTCCATAAAGCACTAGTTTACAGTTCGGTAGATTTAGCTAAAGTAGAATTAACTATTATGGGAGACCCATATTTTTTAAGTGATAGTGGAACAGGTAATTATATGTCGGCGGCAGGGTCAACTTGGTATGCAGACGAAAACGGTCATATTGACCATGTACGATCTCAACAGTTTATACAACTATTTTTTAAAACTCCATATGATTATTCTGCTAACAGCTCAACTATTGAATTTCCAACAGTTTCAAATGAAAAAAATGGAATTGTAATTAGACAGTTTAGTGGGGTGTATAAAGTTACTCAATGCGACCACAGTTTTCAAAGTGGACAGTTTAAACAAACACTGACATTGTTAAGATTAAATGCTCAAGCTGAATTAGATTTTAAAAACAAAGACGCAGAAAACAAACCTCCGGTAGAAGCCAGCGAAACCAATTCAAAGAATGATCAACCTGGAAATAGTAGGACAGCATGATAAACAAAAATCCAAATTTAGATCAAGTTTCAAAAGACAACGCTCCGGTAATGTTTCCAGGGCCTTATCTAGCTAAGGTTGTTAGCTTTGTTGATGCTCACTATATGGGCGGGTTGCAAGTACAATTACTTAAAACAACTACAACAGGTAACCCTAACTTTTCAGAAGGATCAATGTACCAAGCAAGATACTTGTCACCCTTTTCAGGACAAACTCCAAGAAACGGAGTAACCAAAAATGACAGTTATAAAGATACACAACAGTCATATGGTTTTTGGATGATTCCGCCTGATATTGGAACACAAGTTCTTGTAATATTTGCAGAAGGAAATCCTAACCAATGCTTTTGGCTAGGGTGTGTGCATGACAGCTATATGAACTTTGCTGTTCCAGGAAATGCCGCAACATCATTTACTACTAAAACTGAACCTGAAAAAATGCAGGGAGCAAAGTTACCTGTATCTGAATATAACAAAGAAAATGAACCAGGAGTAGGCCAAGACCCAACTAGATTTTTAAAACCGTTCCAAGAAGAAATGACCAACGGGTTAATTAACCAAGGATTAATCTTTGACGAATTCCGCGGGATCACATCTTCAAGTGCAAGGAGAGAAATACCAAGTGCAGTATTTGGATTTAACACACCCGGACCAATAGATAAAAGACCAGGTGCACCAAAATCAAGAGTTGGCACAAACGAATCGTTTGTTGAAGTTCATAAATCACGACTAGGCGGAACGTCATTAGTAGCAGACGACGGTGACGATAAATTTTTAAGAAGAACAGAAGCAAAAGATGGTCCACCAGATTATGCAGACGTAATGCAACACGAGTTAGATGGCAAACCAACAATTCCACATAACGAATTATTTCGTGTGCGTACAAGAACAGGACATCAAATACTTTTACATAATTCAGAAGATTTAATTTACATAGCTAATGCTAGAGGAACTGCTTGGGTAGAATTAACTAGTGATGGCAAAATTGACATTTATGCTGAAGATAGTATTAGTATGCATAGTAAAAATGATTTCAACTTTACAGCAAATCGTAACATTACTATTGAAGCAGGTGCAAATCTATACTTAAAAGCAAGTGGCGATCATGATCAAACTTCTAAATCAGCAGTTGGCAAAATACAAATAGAATCTTCTGCAGATACTAATATTTTAATCGGAGCCAATGGTAAAATTACAACATCAACTAACTTTGATCTAAACACAGGTAGTGCAAACAAATTTACAGCAGGTACAACTACTGATATACTCAGTGGAGGAAATCATACAGAAACAGCGGCAATAATCCATATGAATGGTCCAGCCGCCGGAGAAGCCGCTAAAGTTAGTGCGTTGAATACCCACATAGTTCCGGGCGAAACGTTTGGAGTATTAACTCAAAGAGTTCCGCAACACGAACCATGGCCGTGGCACGAAAACTTAAATCCGGTAGCACACCGACCGTTTGCTACAGATAGAGACAATAATTTTACAACTAAAAATGATGAACCAACCCCAAGATTACCAGATGCCTTTACAAAAGCAAGTAAAGCTGGCGATTAAAACTTAAGGTAAATAGTGTTATGGCAAGTGAATTATATAAAAATGTAACAGTTAATACAGTAAAAAGTCCTGCAAATCCTACAACCACTAATCGTGCTTATAGAGGCCTTAGTACTGTTAATCCAGAGAACAACAGTAAAACGTTGTATGACATTGGACTGATTAAACAAGATTTACTTAATCACTTCCATATACGCCAAGGCGAAAAATTAGAAAATCCCGAGTTTGGAACAATCATTTGGGACGCATTGTTTGAACCGCTAACACCATCAATGGAAGAAGCAATAGCTGAAAACGTTAAAAGGATAGTAAATTCGGACCCAAGAGTCATTGTAAATCAAATTGTCATTGACACATACGAAAGTGGTATTATTATAGACTGCGAATTGACATATTTGCCTTATAATATCAGTGAAAAAATGCGTTTGACATTTGACGAAAACGCGGGAGTGAATTAAGTACATACTTAACACAATACAATAAATACTACTATACTAAGGAAAGCAAATAAATGGCGGCAACAGATAGACAAAATAGGTTATTAATAGCAGAAGATTGGGCCAAGGTGTATCAGTCTTTCCGTAATGCTGAGTTCAAATCATATGATTTTGACAACTTACGCAGAACAATGATTAACTACCTTAGAGAAAATTATCCTGAGGACTTTAATGATTACATTGAATCAAGCGAATACCTAGCACTAATTGACCTAATTGCTTTCTTAGGACAAAACCTTGCTTTTAGAGTAGACTTAAATTCAAGAGAAAACTTTTTAGAACTTGCATCACGTAGAGAAAGTATTCTACGTTTAGCACGTTTACTTTCTTACAATCCTAAACGTAACAAAGCGGCCAACGGATTGCTTAAATTAGAAACTGTATCAACATCAGAAGACATTGTTGATAGTAACGGATCAAATTTAGCTAACCAATCAATTATTTGGAACGACCCTAGTAACTCTAATTGGAGAGAACAGTTTGAAAGAGTGTTAAACGCCGCTCTACCAATAAATTCGCAGATTGGCAAACCAATTAAAAAAGATAGTGTTGAAGGCGTTCCAACAGATCAATACAGATTTAATGCATCAAACACTGATGTACCGGTTTATACTTTTAGTAAAAATGTTGATGGTAGAAGTCTACAGTTTCAACTTGTTAGTACAGATGTTAATAACGGAGTTATTTCTGAAGAAGCACCGTTTCCAGGAAACAGTTTAGGATTTCTTTATAGAGATGACGGCAGAGGTCCAGGATCAACTAACTCAGGATTTTTTGCACACTTCCGTCAAGGTACACTTGATAGCGGAACGTTTAATATTGATACTCCAAGTACTAACCAAACAGTAAGTATTGAAGCAACAAATGTTAACAATGACGATGTTTGGTTGTACAAGTTAAACTCAATTGGAGCAGAGGACGTATTGTGGACAAAAGTTGATGCTGTTGAAGGTAACAATATTGTTTATAATAGTACAAGAAAAGATCAAAGAAACATTTATGCTGTGTTAACAAAAACACAAGACTCAATTGACATGATCTTTAGTGACGGAACATTTGGTAACCTTCCTAAAGGCTCGTTTAAAGCCTTTTACAGAACTAGTGCAAATGACAGTTTTAATATTGTTCCAAAAGACTTAACAAATATTTCTGTAACAGTTCCTTATATTGCAAAATCAGGAAATGATGCAACATTGAATTTAGTATTTTCTTTAAAATACACAGTTGACAACTCAAGCATAAGTGAGTCAAATGCAAGTATTAGAGCAAATGCTCCTTCTACATATTATACACAGAATCGTATGGTAACAGGAGAAGACTATCAAGTAGCACCATTAGGAATTAGCCAAGAAATTATTAAAGTGAAAACTGTTAATAGATCTGCAAGTGGTATTAGTAGATATTACGATCTTTTAGATTCTACAGGAAAATATTCAAATACTAGTTTGTTTGGAACAGATGGATTATTATATAAAGAATTAATTAACAGTAAAGAAGTGTTTACGTTTAGTACTAGAACTGACGTTGAAGGAACTATTGAAAATGTAGTTACTCCAATACTATCAAAAAATTCAGTTATTAATTATTATCTAGATAATTTTCCAAAGGTTTTAGTTGCTGATTTACAAGCAAGTTGGTCGCAAGTTTCAAATGCAACAAATTACAGTACAGGCCAGTTTTTAGATTCAGTTGGCTCTACATATCAAGTTGGATCATTTACAGGTAGTGGATTACGTTTTATTGAATCAGGAAGTTTAGTTAAATTTGTTGCACCAACAGGACAGTATTTTGCTAAAGATGGAACATTAGGAACCGGCAATGTTTTACCGGCAGGGACAAAGCGTTACATATGGACTAAGGTAGTGAGTGTGTTTGGTGATGGAAGATCTAATCAAACTGACGGTAGCGGCCCTATTGTGTTTAATGATGTTATTCCAACAGGAGCAATACTTAACGAAATTAGACCAAAGTTTAGTAAAGCACTTGTTGCTGATGTAAAAACTCAATTAATTGACCAAGTATTTGCATACAAAACATTTGGTTTAAGATACGATACTAATCTAAGACAATGGCGTTTAATTACAGAAAATAACTTAGACATTACAAGTAACTTTAGTACAGGTAAAACTGGTGATATTACTAACCAACAGTTAGATGCAAGTTGGTTACTATTATTTGAAACAGACGGATCGCAGTATACTATTAGTTATAGAGGGCTAAGATATATTTTTGAAAGCAACGAAGAAATTAAATTCTTCTATGACAGCGAACAAAAAATTTACGATAACAAGACAGGACAAATTGTTAAAGATAAAATTTCAGTGTTATCAATTAATACCACACCAGATGGCGTAACACCATTTACTATTGATTATCCTTGGCAAATTACAAAAGAATACAGAGACCCTGAAGGATATATTGACAGTAAAAAAGTTGAAGTAGGATTTTACGACACAGATGATGATTCAGTAGTTGATGATCCTGATACATTTAATGAATTAATTGCACCAACTGTTAATGTTAATTCAAAGTTTGTTTTCTTAAAGAAATACGTTACATCAGACAACATTGAAGATTTTAAATATGTTGACAATGACATTGAAAATATTAGCGTAGTAACTAATGATAGTTTTATTCAAACTTCAGGAATGCCAAACGGTAAAGTATTTTATGTTGCAAACACAGACGTATTTAAAGTGTACAACAATGTTACAGGACTATTAACACAAACTACTGATTATAAAGCATTTACAGGTCGTGATAAATTAAAATTCCATTACGTTCATACAGCAGATGATGACGCTCGTATTGATCCAAGTAGTACTAATATCAACGATTGCTATTTGTTAACAAAAACATATGACACAGCATTTAGGCAGTATTTAAATGGCGTAACAGCAACTTTACCACTGCCTCCAAGTAGTGATAACTTGTTTAACAGCTATGGTGGAGAAATTAATAAAATCAAGTCAATTAGTGACGAAGTGATTTATCATCCGGTTAAGTACAAAGTACTGTTTGGAACAAAAGCAGAATCAAATATGCAGGCTACATTTAAGATTGTAAAAAACCCAGAACAAGTTGTTAATGACAACGATATTAAATCAAAAGTTATTACTGCAATCAATCAATTTTTTGCATTAGAAAATTGGGACTTTGGTGATACATTTTACTTTACAGAATTAAGCACATACGTGATGAATCAAGTGTCTCCAGACTTAGTAAGTTTAATTATTGTTCCTAAACAATCGTCACAGACATTTGGTAGTTTGTTTGAAATACGCGGTGAAGCAAATGAAATTTTTATTAGTGGAGCAACAGTTGACGATGTACAAGTTATTGACGCAATCACTGCCAGTAGAATACAAGCGACAGGAAATGTTGTAACAGCAACAAATTCTAACACTACTAACGGAATTACAAGTGGCACTACGTATAGTAGTACATCTTATTAAGGGGATAAGCTAAATGGCTTTTAACGACAATCAATCTGATAATGCTCTTCCAGTAGGAGCCAATCAGAATAAGAGAGCTAGTGTTGACCACTTACCTAAGTATTTTAGAACCGAATCAAATAAAAAGTTTCTTAGTGCTACACTTGATCAACTTTTAAATCCAGGAGTTGCTGAAAAGATTTCAGCATACTATGGAAGACGTATTGCAAAAGCTAGAATTGCTTCTGATAATTATGTATCAGATACATCAACTGATAGAGAAAATTATCAATTTGAACCTGCAACACTTATTCAAGACGAATTAGGTAATGTTAATTTTTACAAAGATTATAACGATTTTAAAAATCAAATTAAAGCATTTAACGGCACAGTTGATAATGATAGTGTTTTAAATAAACAAGAATATTATGCTTGGAACCCACACATTAATTGGGACAAGTTTACTAACTACAGAGAATACTATTGGTTACCAAACGGACCAATCGGCATTGGCATCGTTGGCCAAGTTAAAGATATTACTAGTACGTTTACTGTTACTAGCCAAGATAATATTGATAACACAGCATATGTATTTTCGCCAGACGGTAAGACACAAAATCCTTCATTAAAATTATATAGAGGACAAACTTACACGTTCGAAATTAATACTCCTGGAATGCCTTTAACATTTAGAACTGCAAGAAGTTTAGATGCTGAAGTATTGTATACTACAGGTATTGATGATAGTACACAAACAACTGACGTTGGTACTGTTACTTTTGAAGTAGACATAAATGCTCCAGACACGCTGTATTATATTAATGGTAACGATATTAATACTAGTGGATTAATTAAGATTTATGATATTGAAGATAACAGTTCAATAGACGTTGAATCCGAAATACTTGGTAAAAAAGAATATGTAATGTCTAATGGGTATTCGTTATCCAATGGAATGAAAGTATACTTCCAAGGCGAAGTAACACCTGCAAAATATGCACAAGGCGAGTGGTATGTTGAAGGTGTTGGAGACAAAATTAAATTAGTTTCAGAAGCGAATGTACAAATTCCTGGAACATATGCTACAGATAAACCAGTACCATTTGATTCAGAAAATTTTGATAGAGTTCCTTTTAGTAATGCAAACAGTTATGCAGGAACAAAAGATTACGTTTGTATGAATAGATCAAGTCGTGATTTAAATCCGTGGGCAAGATACAATAGATGGACACATAAAACTGTAATAGAAACTACAGCAACTATCAATGGCATTGTTCCAGAAATTGATCAAACAAATAGAGCCAAACGTCCTATTATTGAATTTAATGAAAATATTAAATTACATGAATTTGGTACAGAAGCAAAAGAAAATGTAGATTTAATTGATACATTTACAACTGACGTCTTTAGTACTATTGAAGGTTCGTTAGGTTATAACATTGACGGTGTTGAAATTGCAGACGGAATGCGTTTGCTATTTACAGCTGATACAGATTCGTTTGTTAAAAATAAAATTTTTAAAGTAAAATTTATTACTCATAATAATGTTAGACAAATTAGTTTAATTAGAGTAGATGATACTGACCCATTACTAAACGAAGTAGTGTTAGTTGAAGCTGGTAATGTTAACAAAGGTAAAATGTGGTACTACAACGGAACTAAATGGTGTATTGGCCAAGAAAAAACAGCCACTAACCAAACTCCAATGTTTGATTTGTATGATAGTGTTGGATATAGTTTTTCTGATACTTTGTATTATCCAAGTTCAACGTTTGTAGGTAATAAACTTTTTAGCTATAAACAAGGTACAGGTACAAATGATGTTGAATTAGGATTTCCGTTAAGCTATAGAGCTTTAGAAAATACTGGCGACATTGAATTTAATTTCAACTTATTAAACACTTTTCATACATACCAAAAAAATAATGCAGTAGTAAATGTAAAATCAGACAGCGGCACATTGCGTCAATATACTGATAGAGAAACATTTACATATGTAAGTGGCTGGACCAAAGGCAATGCAGAAAGTAAACAGTTAGTTAATAGACAATATATTGTAAGTACTCAACTTAATGATTTTGCTATTGATGTTTATGATCGTAGTGGAGACTTAAACGATCTTTGGACTAGAGTTTATGTTAATGATAAGCGTAAAACAGAAAATACAGATTATACTATTAATAGAATTAACGGTGTAGCATATGTTACATTTGTTAACGACCTTGTTGAAGATGATACACTATTAATTAAAACTGATAGTGCTACAAATAAAAATGCTAATGGTAGTTACGAATTTCCAATTAACTATGAACATAATCCTAAAAATGAAAATATTGATTCGTTTACATTAGGTGAAGTAAACGACCATGTTGAAAGTATCACTGATTTTAGAGATGACTGGGCTGGATCTTTTCCAGGAACAAGTAATCTAAGAGACTTAGGAAACTTATCAGCATATGGTACTAGATTTACACAACATAGTGGATTAGCTAATCTTGCAGTATACCATCTAACAGATAAAACTGCAAATATTATTAAAGCACTCAAGTATGCTAGAAGTGAATACGGAAAATTTAGAAGAACTTTTTTACAAGTTGCTGAAAACTTAGGGTTTGACGGTCAAACTAGAATACATTTTGATAAAGTAATACAAGAACTTAATCGTAATAAAACAAATGATATGCCGTTTTATTTTAGCGATATGATCGGACATGGAGTTAGTAATGTAATTACACATACAGTTACTAATGCTTCACAGGATTATTATAGTTTATCAGCAGAGTTTAGTTTATCTAAATTATCAAATCAAGCAGTAAGTGTATATCGTAATGATGTATTGTTAGTACAAGGACAAGATTATATCTTTGAAACAGGATTTGAAGGCTTTGTAAAATTTTTAGCAGATAATACTATAAATGATATTATTACAATATACGAATACGAAAATACAGATGGATCATATATTCCTGAAACTCCAACTAAGTTAGGATTATATCCTGCGTACATTCCTGTTAAGTTTGTAGACAACACATATGGTGTTGATCAAAACGTAATTAGAGGACACGACGGAAGTATATTTGTAGCTTATGACGACTTTAGAGATGATTTATTACTTGAATTAGAAACAAGAATTTATAATAACTTAAAAGTAAAATACGATCCAACATTATTTGATATACATGACTTTGTTGGAGGATCATTTAGAGATACTTCTATTCCTAAATGGGCTCTTGATAAAGGAATGATTGCAGAATTTATTGATTGGTTGTCAGTTATAGGTAATGTAGATTACACAGATTATTCTTTTTATGAACCAACTAATACTTTTACATACAACTATAGTGCAACAAATAATGGTGCCGGAACAAAGAACTTAGGATACTGGAGAGCAGTTTACAAACAAGCGTTTGACACAGACCGCCCGCATACACATCCTTGGGAAATGTTAGGATATAGTGTAAAACCAACTTGGTGGGAAACACAATACGGTGCGGCTCCTTATACTAGCGAAAACATATTGTTATGGCAAGACCTTGAAGATGGAATTGCAAGAGAGCCAGGAGCTCCAGCAAAGTATTTGAAAAAATATAAAAGACCTAATCTTACAAAATGGATACCAGTTGATGATGCAGGACAACTACTAAGCCCGGTTGATTCTAACTATGCCCAAGAATTTGTATTAGGTAATACTAAGAACCCATTTAAATTTGGTGACGAAGGTCCAACAGAGTCAGCTTGGAGGAAAAGTAGCGAATATCCTTTTGCATTATTAATTTCCTTAATCTTAAATCAGCCTAGTAAAGTATTAGGGCTTGGATGGGATAGAAGTAGAATCATTAGAGATAGTTCTGGTACTATTGTTTATAGTACAACAGGAAAACGTTTAAGATTAGAAGATTTAGTATTTCCTAATACTACTAATGACGAAACCCGAGTAAACACATGTGGACTAGTAAACTTAATTGCAAACTATTTGAATAGTAAAGACATCAATGTGTATTCCAATTATCAAGCAAATGTAAAAGCTATTGACAATAAATTAGGAATTAAAATTGGCGGCTTCACTGAGAAAAGTAAATTTAAATTAATACTTGATTCAAGAACACCGTACAATGAAGGTAATGTTTTTGTACCAGAAGAAAATTATCAAATTTTCTTAAACACAAGTTCTGTTACTGAGCTTGTATCGTATAGTGGTGTAATTATTGAAAAGAAACCTGAAGGGTTTGTTCTTAGAGGATACGATAAAGTTAATCCATACTTTAAATGGTTTACGCCAACTCCAAAAGCAGACGATCCTGTTGTTACAGTAGGTGGAATAAGTGAAGACTTTGTAATATGGTCTGAAAACCAACGATATACTGACGGAGCAATAATTCAGTTTAATAATGAATTTTATGTTGCCAAAGGTGATCATATAACAGATACAACATTTGAGCAATCAAATTATCAAAAGCTAGTAACTCTTCCAGTTAAGGGCGGCCGTAGTGCATTCTTTAGACGTAACTTTAATACTGAATTAATTAGAGAACCAGCTGAACTTGCATACGGTACTATGTATAGAACAATCCAAGAAGTAGTTGACTTTTTATTAGGATATGGCAAGTATTTAGAAAGCCGCGGGTTTAGTTTTAATAAGTTTAACGAATCAATTGGAGATGTAGAAAACTGGAGAGTAAGTGCTAAAGAATTTTTATTCTGGACAACGCAAGGTTGGGCCAATGATAGTGTTATTACTTTAAGTCCTGGCGCAAATGAATTAAAGTTTTCTAGAGAATATAATGTAGTAGACAATATTTTTGATACATTTTATGATTATAGCTTATTAAAAGCTGATGGTAAAAAATTAATTCCTGAATATGCAAGAGTTGCTAGAGATAAAGATAACGAGTTTACTTTACAAACTAGAAATACTGCTGATGGAATCTATAATGTTAGTATTCCGCTAGTACAAAAAGAGCATGTAGTGATACTTGATAATACAACAGTATTTAAAGATGTAATTTATGATCAAGCACCTGGCTATCGACAAGCAAGATTAAAAGTTATGGGATATCGAACTGATGCCTGGACAGGCGGATTTAATATTCCAGGATTTATTTATGATAGTGCTAAGACTACAGTTTGGGAACCATGGACAGATTATGCTGTTGCTGATACTGTCAAGTATAAAGAATTCTATTATGTTGCAAAGGTAAAAATCCCAGGAACTAATGTGTTTAATAATACTGAATGGGAAAAATTAGAAGTACGTCCTGAAGCAGGATTAAAAGCAAACTTGGATTATAAAGCAAAACAGTTTGGTGATTTTTATGATCTTGATACAGATAATTTTGATAGTGAACAACAGAAATTAGCACAACACTTAATTGGATATCAAAAGCGTAAGTATTTAGAAAATATTATTAATGACGATGTTAGTCAATATAAGTTTTATCAAGGCTTTATTCAAGATAAAGGTACAAAAAATAGCTTAACTAAATTGTTTGATGCATTGTCTAATACAGATGCAGATAGCTTAGACTTTTATGAAGAATGGGCATTTAGATTAGGCCAGTATGGGTCGTCAACAGCGTTTGACGAAGTTGAATTTACTTTAGATGAATCACAATTTAGATTAAGTCCTCAACCAGTTGAATTAGTAGATACAATTTCAGGTAACGAAACTGATCTAATTTATAGAATTCGACCATTTGAAACTTATTTAAAACCATTAGGCTATAATCATAAACCGTTTCCAACTAACGACATTCAACAAAACTTATTACCAACAGCAGGTTATGTTAACCCTGAAGATGTAACATTGTCTATAGCAACCTATGACGATTTATTAACACAGTCAATAACTGCACTTAATGTTGGAGATTATGTTTGGATTGGAAAAAGAGGAATTGAATGGGACGTTTTAAAATATATTAGAACTAATGACAGAGTTTTAGCTGTCCAAACATCATCAGTAACTGGAGTAGAAGAATTAGTCTTAACACTTAGTAGGCAGTCAAAATACACAGTTGACGAAATTGTCGGTGTAGTTGATGTTGCTGGAGCAGAAAAATTCTATAGAGTCAAACGTAACGAACTTGATACTTTAATTTGTTATCCAAACGGCGAAACTGAAGATGCTGAACTTGTTAATGGTTTTGTTACTAAGTTTAATTCTAATAGAACAGCTGGGTTTGATACTGCAAATTTATTACTATCAGACTATAACAATGATTTAAAAGTTGGCGAAACTATTTGGATTGATAAAGATATTGACAATAACTGGCTAGTATTAAAAAATGATCCAGTGCATGTACAACAACAAACAATATCAAATGTTAAAACTAGTGATTCAAGTGTAGAGTTTGGAAAAGTAATTGCCGCTGACAGTAGAAATACAACACTTGCAATAGCAACACCAGGAAATAATGAAGTATACTTATTTGGCAGAACTACAGATACAGTTGACTTCAATCATTTACAAACTATTGAAGCTCCTGGATCGCTTTATTATGCCGGCAACGGTAACTTTGGTAAGTCAGTCGCTATATCCGAAGATGGTGAATTTTTAATAATTGGAGCACCTCAAGCAAGTAATGTTAAAACATTATACAAAGGTCCGTTTTCAAATAGTGAAAATTATACAGCAGGCGACATTGTGTCCTACCAACAAGGAATATGGAAGGCAAACTACGATATTTCTGCGGCATCAGGCGCATTTAGTTTTAACAGTTATTATGCATCACATGATGTTGCAGTACCAACTTTTAAAGACGGAGCATATCCAGAGACTGTATATGCAATCCGCGGCCGCTATAGCTTTGACGGTGCAACAGATCATATTTTAGTTAGAGCACCACTTAATCAATATACAGGATCATTGGCAGGCGATAAAATTAGTTTACAATGGAATCAATATTCTCAAAATTATCCAACTGGCATTTTACCATTTGGCGTTAACGGACCAGGTGTTGCAAGTTTTGAAGGACTCAAACCTATTGCATCTAAAATTGACGCAATTCTGTTTGTTGAAAATATATTAAGAATACCAGCAGTAGGAGACATTGTGTCAACTGATACTGCTATTGGTACAGTACAAGATATTATTATAAGCAATGTTAGTTCAGCAATGCTTTATATGACTGATGTTAATGGTGAGTTTGAGTCATCAGGAACCTTAATAACAAATAGTGTTAGTATGGGAACATATGAAGCTGTTGAATTTACTAATCCTAGTTCGGCATTTGGCGGCTGGTGGAGAATTGACGGCATTTCTAGTTTTACAACTACAGAAAAAGAAATTACAATTCCAAATATCGTTATTGGTGATATTGTACTAGCATCAGAAAGTCGTTCAGCAGAGATTACAGCAAATACAATGGATGATGTTTATGCATTTAACCAAGATTTAGGAAATCCAACTAGAGGCGGAAAAATAGGAATACTAAGCCATTACGATAAACTTGGACTTCCTGTTACAGAGCCGTATTGGTTTATTAGATCTCCTAAAACTATTACAGATGGACTTAATGTAGCTGACACATTCCAAATGTCCATAAATCAAATTAAAGATAGTTTGAACACAATTTATGATCCGTCAGTATTAGGACTATCGGTTAATTATTTAAATCAACCACACGTTGTTTATGATTTATGGGACGGATACATTGATATTACGTTTACTAATTTTACACCTCCTCCGGTGCAAGTACCATACGTGCCTGTTGAAGGAGATATAGTAACAGAACCGTTTACTGGTGCTTATGCAGAAGTAGTGTATGTACAAGAATCATTACTTGGTGCAAGAGTATTTGTTAAAAATTTAACAGGCACATTTAGTTACGGCAATCTACATGGTGCTACGGGTGATTTATATATTAGTAACTGGCAAGGACAAGGGTTCAACAGATTAACAGGAAGAATGGAATCAACTGATTTAACAACCAGTTATTCAGGAAAGTATATTATTGTTAGAAATAACGACAGTACATTACTACAAGTACAAAGTCCGTCATTTAAAAATGAAATTGAGTTCCAGTTTTATAAACAACAAACAATACTTGGCGCATCTCGTCCTGCAAATATTCCATCTCCGCTTAACAAAGAATATACACAAATACTTAATATACCAATTGATCCAGCAGACGGAATTGCAAGTTCATACAGCAATGAAGGAGCATACTTTGTTTATAATAAAACAGGTAGCGGAGAGTATAGCTTACAACGTGGATATACAAATTTACTAAGAGGCGATAATAAAAACTTAGGTACACAACTTGAAGTAACTAAACACAATAATTTATATACATTATTTGTAAGTGCTCCAGGTGACGGAACAGGTTCAAATCCAGGAAGAATACATTTTATTAAAAACGGATCTGACGAACTTGGTGAATATGAATGGCAAGTTACACGTGATCCTTTATATAAAGGAGTATTTAGTGATGCTTCTCCATATTACACTAATGACATTGTACTTTATAATAATCAGTTTTATCAAAGCATAACTAATCAAGTTGCATCAGCATTTTCAGCAAGTTGGAAATTACTTCCATTGCACACAGATTTCTTAGGACATGTTCCAAACACTAGCGGCTATCAACCAGATGGTGACAGTACGTTTGATAATGACGGTGGCACATTGTATAACTTTGCACATCCGTTTACAGTAAGTAAAAATGGTAGAGTATTAGCAACTGTTGCAGACTTTGAAAATGCAAGTCCTAAAATTGCAATTTATAGATTTGAAAACGGACATTTCGAATACACTCAAGTTATTAACACTCCGGTAACATCTACAAAATATGCTTCAGCAATTTCGCTATCCGACGACGGCGAGTTACTAGCAGTTGGTGCACCACTTGATGATAGTGTATCAAATGATAACGGAAAGGTTTATCTATATAAAAATAATGAAGGAATCTTTGAAGAATTCCAGTCGTTATTCAGCCCTGATAGTTCAGTAGCAGAACGCTTTGGCCAAACAGTTGACTTTTCAGGTAATGAACTAATGGTATCATCACAAGGTGGTAATTTAGTTGACAATACTTCGTTTGATAGATATGAAGTTCCAATGGAACCGCAACCACAAACATACTTAGATGATAGTACACTAGTTACAGCACAATATGTTAATAATAAAGAATCGGATCTAGCATCTGAAACTACATTTGATAACAACTTAACACAGTTTAGTAAAGAAAACTTAGATTCAGGAGAAGTATTTGTTTATCAATATATTGGCGGATACTTATTATATGCAGAAAAATTAACATTTAACAACAGTAATGTTGAACGCTTTGGAGAATTTATCCATGCGTCATCTAACCACATTTATGTGTCAATGCCAGAACTAAGTTCATCAAACACAGGTAATAACTTTATTGGTACAGTGGTTGATTACAAACGTCAACGTAATGAACTTCCATGGTCGGGATATAGAAATCCAACTAAACAAGTTAATTTAAGTAAATTTAAAGGTGTGTTTATTTACAACAAAGACGGTAGTGGCACTTCAACTCAACTAGATTATATTGATGCAATCCAAGGAAAAATTGCTGGACCAGCTGAAGAAGAACTAGCATTTACAACACCGTTTGATCCTGCAACTTATACTACAAGTGATCAAACAACTGTAAACGTAGATACAGAAAACTATTGGGCCGATGAACACGTAGGAAAACTATGGTGGGATATTAGTACAGTACAATGGATAGAGCCATATCAAAGTAATATCATTTATAACACAGCTAACTTTAATAAATTAATGGTAGGTGCTAGTGTAGATGTTTACGAATGGGTTGAATCTACTTTAACTCCAACACAATGGTTGGCACTTGCAGATACTGAAGAAGGCCTATCAAGAGGTATAAGTGGAACTCCTAAATACGGAACAAACACTTTTGTAACTAAAAGATTGTTTAATAATGCAAGTTCTAAGTTTTATAATAGATACTACTATTGGGTTAAGAATACTAAAATTATTCCAAACTTAGAAAACAGAAAATCAAGTGCATACGATGTAGCACAGTTGATTGAAGATCCAGCGGCACAGGGTTATAAGTTTGTTGCAATTTATGGTAATAACAGATTTGGATTGTATAACTGTACTGGGTTAGTCGAAGAAGATAAAAAAGCAATTAACTTTAGATACTGGACAATTAAAAACCAAGATATTAATTCACACAATCAATATCAAATTATAAGTGACGGATTACCAACTAGTAAACCTAAAAAAGACTTAGAACAGAAATGGGTTGATAGTTTAGTTGGTGTTGATGTTTATAATAGACCAGTTCCGGATCCAGCATTAGCGTTTAAACAAAAATATGGAATTTTAAATAGACCTAGACAGTCTATGTTTAAAAATAATATTGAAGCTCTAAAACAAGTAATTGAACGCACTAACAGAGTATTAGCTGAACAATTAATTGTTGACGAATATAACTTTGACCAACTACTTTCAAAAGACCCAGCTCCGGATCTTATTAGTTCTAAGTACGATGTAGAAATTGACACTTATTCAGAAATTAGTTTTGTTAATATTTCAAAAGTTAAACCAGCAACATTAACTCCAATCTTTGAAGAAGGAAAATTAATTAGAGTTGATATTACAAATCCAGGATCAGGATATATTACTGTTCCTACTTACGAGTTTGAACAAGTTGGCGATGGCGTAGATGCACAAGTTATTTTAACACTTAATAATAGTGGGGGAATTGCTAGTGTAACAGTTAGAAATCCTGGCAAAAACTATTCTACTAATACAAACTTAGCAGTAAGATTGTTTAGTGTACTTGTTAAGAGTGACGAGAATGTAGGCAATAAATGGTCAATCTTTGAGTATAATACTGCCAGCGAACAATATCAAAGAACTTCTACTCAATCATACGATGTAAGTGCTTGGTGGGATTACATTGACTGGTATGCATCAGGATACAGTAAGTTTACAGAAGTTGATTACATAATTGAACAAAGTTACTTACTAACTTCATTAGATGACACACTTGGTGATATTGTAAAAATTAAAAACATTGGTGCAGGCGGATGGTTACTACTAGAAAAAATTAGTAATGAAGAAGCAAGTGACTATACAAGTAACTATAGAACAATTGGTAGAGAAAACGGAACTATTAAGTTTAAAGAGTCGTTATATAACTTTGCAATTAGTTATGTTGGATTTGATGGATTAAGTTACGATACTAGTTTTTATGATAACCAACCAACTAGAGAATTACGTATTATCTTAAAAGCACTTAGAGACGATATTTTTGTTGATGCTTTAGAAGTAGAATACAATCAGTTATTCCTTGCAAGTATTAGATATGCATTTGCAGAACAGCCATTTGTTGACTGGGCATTTAAAACTAGCTTCATTAAAGCAAAACACAATGCTGGTGAATTACAACAAAAAGTTACATTCCAAAATGATAGCTTACCAAGTTATGAAGATTTTGTTAAAGAAACTAAACCTTTTAAAACAAAAATTAGAGAATATTTAAGTAACTACACTAAAACAGATTCAACCTCAAGTAGTATTAGTGACTTTGACTTTGCTCCACAGTATAATGAAGATACACAGAAAATTGAACCAGCTTCTGTTAAAGTTAAAGATAATTTAATTTACGGACAAGATGTATTATTAGATTCTTATCCAAACAAACATTGGGTAGACAATGTTGGCTTTGAAGTTACTAGTTGTAGTATTAGTGATAAAGGATTAGGTTACACAGAAATTCCTATTATTAAATTTGTTGGCGGCGGCGGCACTGGTGCTAAAGCACTTGCTAAACTAGGATCAGGCGGAAGTATTGTAAACATTGAAGTTACAAATCCTGGAAGCGGGTATTTGTCAGCACCTGATATAGAAATTGAAGGTAGTTTATCAACTGTTAACGAAAGCAGAATTGCTAAAGCATCAGCACAACTAGGTAATAGTAAAATTAGAGCTATGCACTTGCGTAGCAAGTTTGACCGTGTATCAGGAACATTCTTAATTACAACACTAGCAGAAACACAAACATTTACTGGTAATAATAGTTTAACAAGATTTGATGTTAAATGGCCAATGGACGTAAGACGTAACCAAGTTACTATTACAGTTGACGGCATTGAAGAATTACAAGGAAACTATTCTGTTACTAATACTGAATACACTGATAAATCTTATACAAGATACAAAGGTCGTATTATCTTTGATAATCCTCCAGCTAATAATGCAGTTATTGTTGTTACATACAAAAAAGATGTATCAATGCTACAAGCACAAGACAGAATTAACTTGTTCTACAATCCAACAACAGGACAGCTAGGTAACGATATTTCACAGTTAATGGACGGTATCGATTACGGTGGAGTGCAAGTTAAGAGTTTTGCATTTAATACTGGTACAGGTTATGGTAACGAACCATACTATACAACTACTTGGGATTCATACGATGCAACATACGAAGATGAGATCTTCCAATTAGATGGAAGTACACAAGTATTAACACTATCAGCTCCATTAGCTAACGGTGTAACATATAATGTATATAAAAATGGTATTAGAATTGATGATCCAGAATATGACGGATCAACAGTTCCAGGCAATCCAAATGCTGTAATGCTTTCACTTGTAGGTGACGGTGTCACAGATACATTTGCTATTGACAACGATAAAATTACAACTAATACTAATGATGTAATTGTTATTAGAAAATCAACAAGTGATGGTAGTTTCTTACCAGACGCTGATGCATACGACACAATGATTCAAGGCGGCAATATGGCGTATGAAACAGCAAAAGGTATTAATGCAGAAGAAATTGTTGTAGACGGTGACGGATTTGTAACTCCTTTAACATCAAAAGGACCAGAAGAATTAGTACCAGGACAATTACTTGATAGTGTAAACATTAAAGTGTATGATAGAATTAATGATGGATCAAGTATTATTAATAACTACAATTATATTTACGAAGCAAGTAATACATTTAAACTTGATAGAGTACCAGCAAGTAATAAAGATATATTTGTTAAAGCCAATGGAACAATTTTAGATAGTTCTAAGTTTACAGTAAATTATCAAGAAAAAACATTACAACTAGATCCAAGTGTTGCAATAGTAGCAGGCAATCCTGTTAATATTATTACAATGTCAGCAAATGGTGAAAATATTTTAGATGCTGATACGTTTACAGGTGATGGATCAACATCAGTATTTGTTACTTCAGTTAAATTTAAACAAGGACTAAGTTTGTTTATTACACAAGATGGCGAACCAATTGACGCTGTACTTGCAGAAACAGATTCAACATATGAAACATCAGGACAAGTACTACTTAGATTACCAGTTGCACCATTACCAGGAAAACTTATTCAGTATGTTATTTACGATAGTTCAGCTAAGTCGTTCTCACAAATATCTGTAGAAGAATTTACAGGTACAGGTTCAAACCAAATATTTAATCTTACTACTGCTCCGTTTACACAACGTCCATTAGCAACTAGTGTAGTTGTTAAAGTGGGTAATAAGATACTTACACCAGGATACAATCAACAGTATGTAGTTTCAGCAGTTAGAGAATATAAATTACGTGATTGGCAAGTTGGACTTGCACAAATTCCAGCAGAAAAAATTAAAGTATTTTTAAACTCTGTAGAACTTGATCAGTCAACAGGATACATTTGGAATAGATTTAATTCAAGCGTTGAATTATTTCCTGGTATTGGAGAAAATGGAGACATTTTAGATGTTTACTTACTCGGTGACGGTGAATATGACTTTGGGCAATTTGATAATAACGGATTCTGGGTTGAAACACCAAATACACTTTATCTAACAACTGCACCAATGAGTGGAGAAAAAATAACAGTTTATCAGTTTAGTAATCACGATGTTGCAAAAATTGAAAGAATAAATTTAGATGTTGTTGCAAGATCAACAGTAACAATAGGTACTCCAGAATATTCAGAGTATAATCAGTTAGCAAACGGATTTATTAAATTAAGAACGCCGGCAATTGATACTCAGTATGTATGGTTAACTAAAAACGGTACACTATTAAGTCCAAATGTTGAATATGCACTATTAGAAGATAACGTAACTGTTAAAGTGTCAATTGATATTGATGCAAACGACGAATTAGAAGTAATACACTTTAGTAATAGCACTATAATTCCTAAATTTGGATTTAGTCAGTTTAAAGATATGCTTAATAGAACTCACTTCAAGCGTTTAGGTGACGAAGTACGTTACTTCTTAGCTGAAGATTTAAACTATTATGATACAAGTATCAAAGTTAGCAATGCTGATTTACTACCGTTCCCAAATAAAGAACGTAGTATTCCAGGTATTGTGTTTATTAACGGAGAACGTATTGAATATTACTTAAAAGAAGGCGGAGTACTTAGACAATTACGTAGAGGTACACTAGGAACTGGTATTGCAACAGTACATGCTAAAGGAACTGAACTAATAGATCAGAGTAACAAGCAAACTGTTCCATACCAAGATAGAACACTTCAGCAAACATTTACAGCAGATGGCTCAACTAGTAGCATTGTAGTAGACTTTATTCCAAAATCAGTACATGAATTTGAAATATTTGTTGCTGGTAAGCGCCTTCGTAAAAATGCAATAAATACATATGATCCAACTGTTGATTTAGACAGTCCAGAGGCAGATATTGTTATGCCTGCGGAGTTTAGTGTCGATGGAGTAACTTCAACTGTTGTATTAGCTGAAACACCACCTATTAATACCAAGATAGTGGTGGTTAGACGCATTGGTAGACCTTGGACTGACAGTGGAATTCCTTTACATAGGCAGGAAAATGACATTGCAAGGTTCTTAAGAACAACAGAGGCGGCGTTACCTAAATAAATACACTTGTAGGAAATAATAATGACAGACAAATTTAATGATAAACAAGGTGTTCTTTTGCAAGGGCACATCAAGATACACAATCCAGAGACTGGTGAAATCTTGGTGGACAAGCGTAATGCTATTCACTACGAGAACATGAGTATTTCATTAGCGGAAAGTTTATCTAATCAAGGACAGGGAATGGTGTACCAGATGGCATTTGGTAACGGCGGTACTAACGTTGATCCAACAGGTATTATTACATACTTGTCACCAAACTCAACAGGAACCAATGCTAGTTTGTACAATCAAACATATGCTAAAGTTATTGATAATAATAATGTTAATAACGTTGATCCTACTAGAAACAAATTAGAAACTAGACACGTAAGCGGAACAAACTACACAGATATTGTAGCAACTTGTTTACTTGACTATGGTGAGCCAAATGGGCAAGATGCTCTTGATAATGCAACAGCTAACGACAGCTTATATGTATTTGATGAACTAGGACTTGTAAGTTATGCAACTAGCGGAACAGGCCGATTGCTAACACACGTAATTTTCCACCCTGTACAAAAATCACTAAACAGATTAATTCAAATTGATTATACTGTTAGAGTACAGAGTTTAACAGGTTTTAACGAGGTTTAATAAATGGCATATACTGTACAATACACTGACTTATCCCAAAAGGGTACTATTATTGTTGAAGATAATACTATCAACCAACAAACTTCTTTAGACTTACCAGGAAGAAACACAACTGCGTATGGTACAGCTATTGCTGAAAACTTTTTACATTTATTAGAAAATTTTGCATTCAACACAGCACCAACAAATCCAGTTGAAGGTCAATTATGGTATGATACAACACCAGGTGTTGATCAATTAAAAATTTATGACGGTACTAACTGGGTTAGTGCAAGTGGTCTTAAAAAAGCAACAACACAACCAGAAGCAAATCAATCAGTAGTTGGAGACTTATGGGTTGATACTGATAACCAACAATTATATTTGTTTACAGGTTCAGGTTGGATCTTAGTTGGACCAAGTTTTAGTGATGGATTAGCAACAGGGGTTAAACCTACAACTATTATCGGTACTGACAATGTTACATATACAGTATTAGTAGTAGAAGTAAAAGCAAAAACATTAGCAATTATTTCGACAAGTGCATTTACACCTAAAACAACATTACAAGGGTTTACTTCAATTAGACCAGGATACAATTTAAGTACATTTGATATCACTGGTTCAGGTACTGCAAAATATTTAGGTACAGCAGAAAAAGCAGAAGCATTAGTTATTGGACAAGAAAATGTTCCAGCTTCAAACTTTTTAAGAGCTGACAAAGAAACTAACAGTATAGTTCCATTAAAAATTAAAAACAATTCAGGTATCACAGTAGGTGCAGATAGTGCATTGAATATTGGTATTGAAGGACAAGCAGGTATTATTGGTCACCAAACAAGTGGATCAAACATTGATATTAGAGTTAACAACGAAGGTACAACTACTACAGTTTTACGTGTTGATTCAACAAGCAAAATTGGTATTAATAATTTAGCACCAGTTGAGTCATTAGACGTAGTTGGAAATATACAAACAGACAGTAGTGTATTAGTTAACGGAACAACTGATTCAGCAACTATTGGTACAGGTAGTTTAATTGTTAGAGGTGGAGTAGGTATTGCTAAAAGATTACAAGTTGGCAGTGATACAAACATTGCAGGACTTTTAACTACAGGTAATATTGTTCCAAACATTACAACAACAAGAAATATTGGTACTGCTAACGAACAGTTCTTAAATGTATTTTCGCAAAACTTTATAGGTAACTTAACAGGTAACGTTACAGGATCAGTTAGTGGAAGATCAGGATCAACTGATAAACTAGCAAGTGCAACTACATTTAGAATGGTTGGAGATGTTAGTGCTCCTGAATACACATTCGATGGTCAAGACGAAAGCGTTAAAACTTTTACAACAACTATTGATAATACATTTATTGCAAATAAAACAGAACAGTCTTTAAGTGAACCAACTGATGAATATATGTTTAACAGAGTCACAGGAGACACTGGCGTATTTAAAATTTCAAGAACTAATTTGTTTAAATCAGTTCCACAATTACCAATTGGAATGATTACTGCATTTGCGGCTGGTGTAATACCAGCAGATTGGTTAATATGTGACGGTAGAGAAGTTACTATTGCTGAATATCAAAATTTGTTTAATGTTATTGAATATAACTTTAAAGCACAAGCACTTGTAACAGCAGGTAAATTTGCCCTACCAGACTTGCGTGGTAGATTTATGCTAGGCTTAGATAACATGGGCGGTGAAAGTGCTAACCGTGTAACAAGTTCTGCGGCAGATACAATTGGTAACGTTGAAGGTTCTCAAACACAGAGTATTGGACTTACTAATTTACCAGAACACGAACATGATTTACGTGGCCCAAGTGGAGACCAGTATTACACTACTAGAGATATTAGCGGAGTACCAAACGATGCACAAGGCATCCAATATGATGCTCCAACTGGTGCCCAAGCAGGACAAGCATATCCATCATCAGGAGGTGTACTAACAAATAGCACAATTGGACAACCAATTGATATTATGAACCCATACATGGCAATTAACATGATCATATATGCCGGCGCTAATACAGGAGCAGTATAATGAGTTATAAATTAAATAGAACAGATGGCTCGTTGCTAGTTGATTTAGTTGATGGCAGTTTAGATACTACAACCACTGATATTTCTTTAATAGGTAAAAACTATTCAGGATTTGGTGAAAGTATCAACGAAAACTTTATTAAGATTTTAGAAAATTTTGCAAATACAACAGCACCAAGTTTACCATTAAAAGGCCAACTATGGTTTGATAGTGCAGAAGCAAGACTTAAAGTATATGACGGAACAAACTTTAGAACTAGTGGTGGCCCGATTGTACAAAATTCACAACCAGGTGTTGGCGTAGTTGCAGGCGATCTTTGGATTAACAATGCAACAAAACAATTACACTTTTATGACGGTACAGATTTTAATTTAGCAGGTCCAATATATACTAGCGACCAAGGTAAGTCTGGATTTGAAACTGTAACAATATTAGATAATCAAAATAATAGTAAAACTGTTGTAAGATTTTCAATAGCAGGAACGTTAATTGGAATATTTTCAAACAACGAATTTACACCAGCGGCATCATATGCTATTGCAGGATTAACTACTATTAAGAAAGGCTTTAATATTGTTTCAACAGTTACTGATTTTGTATTTAGAGGATCATCAGATAGTGCGGCGGCAATTATTGACAATCTTGGCGTAGCAAAAAGTGCATCACAGTTTTTATCATCAGATGCAAACTCTGTTACATCTGGAACACTAACAGTTGCTAACAGCGGCGGAATCACAATTGGTACTGCACAAAATAATATTCAAAAGGTAGTTGGAACTAGTGTTGTTAACGAAAATCAATTATCAAACCATGATTACAAAATTAGAGTTAGAAAATCAACAGGCTTTGTAGATGCAGTAACAATTGACACATCAGAATCTTTTGTAGGTATCTTTAAATCCAATCCGGCACATACATTACATGTTGGCGGAGATATGAGAGTTGATGGTAACTTATTTTTAACATCACCAGCTGTTAATATTGAAACACAAAATTTAAGAGTTCAAGATAAAAATATTGAATTAGGTATTACCAGTGATAGTACAGCATTAGACAATGCAAACGTAGACCAAGGTGGAATTATTCTTAAATCCAGCGACCTTGATAAAGAATGGCTTTGGAGAAATGCTACAGGTGCTTGGACATCAAGTGAAAACATTGATGTTGTTGCAACTAAGTGGTACAAAGCTGAAGGTGTTAACGTATTAAACAAAACAGAATTAGGGTCAACAGTAACACAAGCACTTGGACTTACAGACATTGGTACATTGAATCAGCTTAATGTTGATCAAACTAATATTGAAGGTGCAAAAATTACAACTAGTACTCCATTACAATTAGAAAGTAATGGGGCTATAGAAATTACTAATAACCAAAGAATTACAGGACTAGCGGAACCAACAACTAATACAGACGCCGCTACTAAGTTTTATGTTGATGATCAAATTAACTTAGAACCGGTTGTAATGAGTTTGGATATTACTGGGTTATCTAATGCAGATATTGGAACAATCATCGAAGACATTTATCCAGCAAGTAATAAGAAAACCGGAACATATGCATACATATCTACATCAACTATTGCAGGAGCAACAGTTACAGGTATTGATGTAGATGCGGCTAAAAACATCTCATACGTTGCAGTAGATGCTAACGGTGTGTTAAATCAAAGTGTAGTACAAGACGTTGCGTTTGCATCAGCTTCAGGCGGTGTTAATGTTACTATTACACGTGGTTTAAAACGCTTTAGAGTTGCTTCAGGCGCATGGGTATTTGATAACGATCTTGGTTCGAGCGGCGGCTTGTGGTAAGAGATAAATAGTAACATAGAGGAAAAGAAATGGCATATACTATTGATAGATATAATGGAACTACTTTAACAGTTGTTGAAGATGGAACCGTAGATCAAACTAGTGATATTAAACTAGTTGGAAAAAATTACGCCGGTTACGGTGAGATTCAAAACGAAAACTTTTTACACTTATTAGAAAACTTTAGTGGTGCTAACCAACCTCCAAAGGCCATTTCAGGACAGGTTTGGTATGACTCAGGTGCTAATAAACTAAAATTTTATGATGGATCTAAGTTTAGAACTACAGGCGGTGCTGAAGTAGCCGCAACTGCACCAGCTGGTTTAGCTACTGGCGACTTATGGTGGGATTCAACAAACGAACAATTATATGCATATAGCGGTACAGGTTATGTACTAGTAGGACCACAAGGTGCAGGTACAACTGTTACACAGATGGTTTCAGCAAACGTTAGAGATACAACTAACGTAAACAGATTAGTTATTAAGGCTGTTGTTAACGATGAAACAATTTATATTATTTCAGGTGCAACATTTACTATTGACAGTACAGATCCACTTAATGCTATTACAGGATTTGATGTTGTTAAAAAGGGTTTAACACTAAGAAATACAACAAACGCAACAGGCGGTGTTACAAGTACACAGGATTATTACTGGGGTACAGCAAGTAACTCATTAAAACTAGGTGGCTATAGTGCTACTGACTTTGCATTAGCAGGTTCAGGATCATTTACATCACTTGTTAGTTTTGCAGATGCAGGTATTTCAATTGGTAACTCAAGTGATTTAAAAATCTTTATTGAAAATGACAACGAAGGCGTTATTAAAAATGACGTTGGAACAAAAATTAAACTTAAAGTTGATAACACAGGTGGAGTTGAACAGCATGTAGCGACTGTACAAGATACAGGTATTATGCCAGGGTCTACTAACACATACTCAATTGGAGCAACAGGTGCTGTGTTTAGCGAAATGCATGCCACTAATTTTTATGGGTTAGCAGAAAATGCACAAAAAATGCAGGTTGGTGCAAACTACCGTAGTGCAGATACAGCGGCAACTAACAATACAGTAGCAGTTAGAGATGCAAGTGGTAATTTAGTAGCAAATAAATTTACAGGTACAGCAACATCAGCAGAATATGCTGACTTGGCTGAGATTTACAAAACAGCAGAAGAACTACCAACAGGGACTATTGTTACTGTTCCAAAATTTGACGAAGAAACAGATGCAGAAGTAAGAGCTATTGAGCCAACTGAAATTCCAGTAGGTGTAATTAGTGCTAAACCAGCATTCTTAATGAACAGCGAAGCAGAAGGCCAAGCAGTTGCACTTAAAGGGCGTGTTCCAGTAAGAGTAAAAGGCATCATTAATAAAGGTGAAGCAATTTATGCAGACATGGACGGCGTTGGACATACTATTAGAGCCGAAGGGCATCAATTAGTAGGTATTGCGTTAGAGACATGGGAACCAGAAGCAGATGAAGAAGGCTTAGTAGAAGCTATTTTAAAGGTATAAGATTATGGCAGTCGGCGATATTATTACAGCGGCAAGGTACAATAACTTACAATCAAGAGTTGCAACAGTAATGGGCGTAGGGTCAGGAGATGACGGATACGGACAAAACTTAAACAGTTCTCAAGTAGCAGTAGGAGCCAATGTTCAAGCAATTGATATTAATCAACTTTACCAAGATATGGCGGCTGGGCGTATTCATCAAACAGGTACTACTCCAACAGAAATTAATCTTGTAACACAGAATGTTGATTTAGTATTAGACAGTGATACAATTAATAAAAAAGGTGTAGTACAATTTGAAAATCTTGCTACAACACTTGAAAATGATAAATTTGTAGCACACCCTAGTCAAACTACTGCGGAAGCGGCTATTGCAGGTACTAGAACTACTCAGTGGAACGGAACAATTTCACACATTATTGACGTAACATTTATTGATGGAAATCATCAAAGACATTTTTTTAATGCAGGCGGAACAATACGTTTTGCGGCAAACATTACATATGTTGGAGCAAGTAGTAAAACAATTGACTGGATGACGATGTTAGTTAACATGGGTACAGTTAGCATGAATTATACATCAACAACAGCAACTGGATCAGGAAATGGTAGTGCAATTGGTTATCATGATTTAGATGCTAGTTACCAACAAATTTTCCAAAAAGATGGTTCTGGATTATATGCCGCAAACGATTATAAAATTGAAGCAACCAAAGTAAGTGATACAGTTTTACGTTTTAGAGTTACATTTAACGATGATAACACAGGTAACCCAAACACAGACGAAAACGTTTTGGGTGTTGTAAACAGTACTATTACACAATTAAGACCAACTGGTTCAGCAGTTTCATTGGTATCCCCTACATATAGCACAAACGGCAGTTCAAATCTAAATTAATCATTGCTCTTTCTCTTTAAATAGTGTATAATACACTAAAGGAGAATTACTGTGGATGAACGTCTTGAAAAAGCATTAGATTTTGCCAATTATATGACTACTCTTAACAACCAAAAACGGGTGTTAAAAGAGAAGTTTTATGAAAGTGCAATACATTACCACAATGGTGGACAATTCTCCGTAAACAAAGACCTAATGAATTTTTGTAGTATGTTAGTAAACACAGGACAAGAGTCTGTAGTACTAATTGACGACAATGATATTCCTATTAAAGTTGCAGATGTTGAAACATTCTTAGGTGACATTTTAAATATCTACTTTACAGCATCAAACGAGTACCTAACAGAATACGAAAAGATACGGAGCCTTCGAAAGGTCTCTGGGCTTGTAGAATATGAAGAATAAAGGTGCATTAATATTTGCTAGAAATAACGAACAAGTTGATTATCTTAAACAAGCATATTATCTAGCAAAGCGTATAAGCAAATATCTTAATTTACCAACAACTGTTGTAACAGATAGTGTTGAATACTTAAAAGATACCTATGTCGATTATGATACAGTATTTGATAATGTAATCGAAGTCCCATATGCTCGCGGCGCCAGCGAAAAACGTTACTATGACGGCTCGGGTGTATACAAACAACTATCATTTAAAAATGACTTGCGTACACAAGCCTATAAACTAACACCGTATGACGAAACAATAATGTTAGACAGTGATTATATAATTGCAAATGATGTACTCAAACATTGTTTTACACAAGAACACAATTTCTTAATATATAAAGATGCAAAAGACCTAACAGGATTTAGAGATACTACCGAGTTTCAAAAAATTAGTGAAACTAGTATTGATTTTTATTGGGCGACAGTTGTATATTTTAAAAAAAGCAAAGAAGTAGAAACATTTTTTAATTTAACACAACATATACAAGATAACTGGCAACACTATAACAGTATATTTCAAATTAACAAACCAACGTTTCGTAATGATTGGGTGTTTAGTATTGCAATACATATTATGAATGGTTATCAAGCAGGAGATTTTGCAAGTTCATTACCGGGTAAAAAATATTATACAGCAGATAGAGATATTTTGTGGGAATTAAAAGATGACAACTTTTTATTTTTAGTAGAAAAAGAAGGACACCTTGGAGAATACACACCTTTGCGTATTAAAGGTAGTAGTGTTCACGTTATGAACAAGTTTAGTTTGAATAGGATCATAGACAATGACTAAAGGTATAGTCTTAATAGCACAAAACAGCGAATATAACTACGTAGAACAAGCGTGTGCGTTAGCTATGAGTATTAGAGCTACTAATGACACTAAAGTTTGTTTGTTAACCAACGATACAGTACCATCTAGGTATGTAGATCTGTTTGATGTTATTAAAGAAATACCGTGGGAAGACGATTCCGCTAATATGGAATGGAAAGTAGCTAATCGTTGGAAGTTATATCATGCTAGTCCGTATGATGAAACTATTGTAATGGATACTGATATGCTTGTATTACAAAATTTAGATTCATGGTGGAACTTTTTAAGCAACTATGAAGTGTTTTATACTAGCAAAGTATACACATATAGAGGTGACGAAGTTAACGACACTTACTATCGTAAAACATATATTGCAAATAACTTACCAAACGTTTATGCAGGCTTTCATTATTTCAAAAAATGTGACTTTGCAAAAGAATTTTATACAATGTTAGAATTAGTAATGAACAACTGGCAATTATTTTATGGAAAATATGCAAGTAAAGAATATCAAAATTGGTTAAGCGTTGACACAAGCACAGCAATCGTTACAAAGATACTTGATTGTGAAGACAGAATTACAAATAAGAAAGTGTCATTTCCTAGTTTTACACATATGAAGCCTAGAATACAAGGATGGTATAATCCTAGTGAAACATGGCGTAGTAGAGTGGGTGCATATCTAACTGATGACCTACAATTAAAAATAGGCAATCATCAACAGCAAGGTATTTTTCATTATACTGAAAAAGAATTTTTAGATCAGTCTAAAATACAAAAATACGAAAGGTATCTTAACGTATGATATTAACTGCGGAGTTGCCTAAACAAGAAAGATATGTAGTATTTGATCCTAATAACGGTGATGTGTTAGCAGTACCTAATTATAAACCAGATGGTAATTATATTCCTGTAGAGGAACACGAAGTTAAAGGATTAATTTCGGGACAAGAACCGCTAAGTTATTATTATGTACATTACATCAAACATACTAAACAATATGAACTTAGACAGCGTTCAAATACTAGCATTGATAGTTATCTAGTAAATGATTTAATATACGAATTACCAATGACATCAGTTAATGAGCCAGACATTCATGTATTACAAAATATCAAAGACACATGTTGGAAGATTACTATTGGCGGAGATCTAAAAGCAAATATTTTAGCACAAAAAGTTAATTTTAAAAATACTATATCGTTTAGTGTTACTGAAAAAGACGATCCAAATATATTACTAAAAACATTAAGTTTTAGTTTTGCTGATTTATCAGACGTAAAATATGTAATACTTCCATTTGATAGCGATTTTGAATTTAAAGCAAAACCAGTTAGTGTGTATACAATTAAAAACTTTGATAGATACTTATACGAGGTAATCAAATGAAAATAAACATTGCAGAGCAAGATATTATCTTTTTAAGTTATGACGAACCTAACTGTGAAAAGAATTTTGTTGATTTAGTTAACAAGGTTCCGTGGGCAAAACGTGTACACGGTGTAGAAGGATCAGATGCCGCACACAAAGCCTGTGCTGAATTGAGCGAAACTAAACACTTTGTTACAGTAGACGGCGATACAATTATTGACCCAGAGTTTTTAAACGTAGTACTAGACTTAGACGAATTAAAAGTTGACGATGATTATCAATTTAGTTGGTGCGGACATATTAATGTTAACGGACTAAAATATGGTAATGGCAGTTTAAAAATGTGGACTAAAGACTTTGTAAAAAATATGCAAACGCATGAAAACACAGACGGTGAAGATGATACTAGTATTGAATTTTGTTACTTTGATAATTACTATCAATTAAATGACAACTATAGTACAAGTCTTATAAATGCAACTCCACATCAAGCCTGGAGAGCAGGGTTCCGTGAAGGAGTTAAGATGAGTTTGAATAGGGGTGCTAAAGTTAAAGACCTTGCAAACGATACTTGGTGGCAAAATTATCAACGTTTGTTGATATGGATGCAGGTTGGTGCTGATGTAGACAATGGAATATGGAGTGTAATGGGAGCAAGACAAGGTTGTTACATGACAATGTGTACAGATTGGGACTTTGTGCAAACAAGAGATTTTATATATCTTAATAAACTGTGGGAAGAAACAAAAAATAAAGATCCATTAGTATACAGCAAAGAATTAGGTCAAAGTCTTAGTAGCGAGTGCGGATTACCTATCTCATCTACACCCTTTGACGATGAACAAAGTCATTTTTTCAAACAAGTATACATTAACACGGACAGAGTTATTCGTAAATGAGTGAATTAGAAAAAATTAAAACACTAATGCCTAAAATTGAGGATGAAACCTCTCCAACATTCTGTTTAGCAAAATGGCATCACACAACTATCTATCTTGCAACAGGAGAAACACATAGTTGTTATCATCCTGCTCCGCATAAAATTCCTTTAGAAGAATTAGAAGGCAATCCTAGTGCGTTACATAATACTATTGAGAAAAAAGAACAGCGTAAACAAATGCTATGCGGAGATAAACCAGACGGTTGTAGTTACTGTTGGAAAATTGAAGCAATGGGTAAAGACTTTGTAAGTGATAGACATATTAAAACTGCAAGTATATACACACCTGAAAGAGTAGCGGAAATAAAACAAAAAGGGGCGGATTTTAACGTAAATCCTGAGTATATTGAAATTAGTTTTAGTAATGAATGCAATTTTAAGTGTGGATACTGTCACCCTAAAGCCTCTAGTAGGTATTGGAACGAAATAAAACAACATGGACCATACGATATGTCAAGCACACATAGACAAGACATTGATTGGTTTGAAGTACAAAAAGACGAAGACACGAATCCATACGTAAAAGCGTTTTGGGAATGGTGGCCTGAACTTAGTAAGACACTAAACATTTTGCGTATTACAGGCGGCGAACCATTGATGCATAAAAGTTTTTGGAAACTGTTAGAAAAGTTAGATAACGATCCTAAGCCACACATACAAATTGAAGTAAACAGTAACATGGGTGTTAAGCCTAAGCTAGTTGAAAGACTAACTGAAACAGTTAAGCGTTTAAAAGCAGAAGGCAAGATTAAAAGTTTTAAATTGTACACTAGTATTGATACTTGGGGACCAAGAGCAGAATATGCACGTACCGGGTTAGACATTAAGTTATGGGAACAAAACTTAGATTATTATCTAAGCAATACAAACTGGCCTGTAACATTTATGATTACGTTTAATATATTTGGTGTAACTAGTTTTACGCAACTATTAGAAAAAATACTAGAGTGGCGTACAAAATACAATAGTGATGACAATGCTACTCAGTGGCAACGTATTAGATTTGATACACCTCATTTAAAAGAACCAAGCATATATGACATGAACATTTTACCTAAAGAAGAATTTATGCCGTATATGGAAAAACACTTACAATTTATTAAAGATAACCAAGACGATACTAATCGTACTAAGTTTACAGGGTTAGAATACGAAAAGTTTAAACGTGTAGTAGAGTATATGCGTACAACACATTATGAACCACGTAAGCTAGAACAAGCACGTAGAGATTTTCATAACTGGTTCAAAGAATTTGATCGTAGACGTAACTGTAATTTGGTAGAAACTTTTCCAGAACTAGAAGGCTTTTATAATGACTGCGGAAAGTAATACATTTTGCATACTTCCGTGGATTCATTTCTATGCTAATCCAGACGGCAATGTACTTCCTTGTTGTATAGGTGATTGGCGTCAACCTCTTGGCAACACACGTAAAAACACTATTAAAGAAATATGGAATAGTGAAGAATATAAAAAATTAAGACTTGCATTATTAAACAATGAAAAGCCTAGTGCTTGTACACAATGTTGGAAACACGAAGAAGCAGGAATAGAAAGCAATAGAATTGCACAAAATAATAGATTTGCACAGCATATTAGTATAAAAGACGAAACCAATTTTGACGGTTCGTTAGATATAATGAAGTTACTATACTTTGATGTACGTTGGAGCAACATTTGTAATTTTAAATGCAGAACCTGTAGTAGTACTTACAGTTCTACATGGGCTGTAGAAGATAACAAGCAAGGTGAAAATAAACCTGTATACATTTTTGCAGGCGGAGATAACAACGATAATTTGTTTGAACAGTTTAAGCCGTACCTTAAAGGTATTCAAGATTATTATTTTGCAGGTGGCGAGCCTCTTATTACAGATAAGCATTATGATATTTTAGATTATTTAATTGAAAATAAAAAGACTGATGCTGTACTGCAATACAACAGTAATTTAAGTAATTTATTTTTTAAGAAGAAAAGTATTACAGAGTATTGGAATAATTTTAAACACGTTGAAGTACGTGCAAGTATTGACGGCTATGGAAACAGAGGCGAGTATATTAGAGAAGGTACTGATTGGCCAACTATAGAACAAAACTTAAAAATTATTAAAAAAGAAAGTCCGCATGTAATTATTAGTTTTAATTGTGTAGTAAGTGCATTTAATGTATTAACACTTGTAGACTTTTTAGAATATATGTCTAGCAAAGGATTTGATGTAAACAACAGTACGCTTTATAATATTGTTGAACCTAATTACTACAGTTTTAATGCACTAACAGATGAACAAAGACAAACTGCAATAGATAAGTTACAAGCATACGCAAATACAGTAACACATACAGAACATTTAAGATATGTAAATGGTGTTATTGATTACTTGCACAAGTCAACATTTGATCAAAGTGCAAATGATTTGTTTAAATCTAACAATATGTACTTTGATAAAATTCGTAATCGTTCTTTTAACGAAACGTTTCCTGAACTTATTGATGTATTAACGGATTAATTTGTGTATTAGGACGCATAATAGTTTCGTACTTTAACATATCTAACCAACGCGGTTTCATACTATATAAACTAAATGCACCCTCTTGACTTAGAACAGCACTTTGCATCAACTTAATCCATTTAGTTTGTGCGGCACCGACTGCTTTGTCAGTAGATTCCTTCCAGTCGTGTTTAAATGTATGTTTTAGATAATCGTAATGTTCAAGTGGACTAGGATGCCCGTCTTGAAATCCTTTGTGGACTAGTCCTTTATCTTTCACAGTCTTTGCCTGTAAATCGTTGTTCCATAGTGTGTGATAAAAACTAGGAAGAATTGCATCTAAACATTCGTGATATAATCCAGCAAGTGTTTCAAGATTTATATTTTTCTTTGATGTCAACTCCCATTGATTTGGAAATTCAAAATCTAACATCTTAATCATGTGATGTTGTGTGCGATGCTTTAATAACTGATGAGCACTTTTAATTAGTGCAAAATCTCTAACATATGACCCATACTCACTAAAATAATTTTCTAAAAAATGCTGATCATACTCTCCTTGAGAAAATATATTACCTGGAACTAACCAACCATCTTTTTCAGGTAAAAATCTATCTTCACGACATACATTAGTCCATTGCACAATAACTAAATCATTATGATCAAATGTGTACACATTATCAGCCTGCATAATCATATTATGTATATACTGATTACCTGCACCACTGCGACCAAAATTTCTAAACTCTGCATCAGGAAATTCTACACCTAAAATGTTAGCCCATGTACCCCATTGATATCCTGTAAAGCTACAACCAAATGTGAATATTCTTTGAGGTGTGTTATGAATTAGTTTTTTCATCTTTTTTCTCTTTCATGTATTTAATCAAATTTGTCATAACACTTTTAGTATGTTCTTCTTCAATCATAGTTTTAAGATTATGTGCCGAAATATCTGCAACTCTCCATTTCCAATGGAGTTGTTTCTTTATTGGTAGTGCTGATAATACGTTTACCTGTCTAGATAATTCTTTTTTAAGTTTAGTCCAGCGTTTATATGTATCACGTTCGTTATCAAAACTATAATCAAATACACCGTCATATAGTTTATAGCCATAGTCTTGTAATTTCTGATTAGCTTGGTGTTGTCCAAATATAATAAATGGTTGTAAGTGATATATACTTCTAAATGTTTTTTCACTCCAAAATAAACTAGTGCCATTCCAATTTTCAGCAAACGTTTCATTTACTACTTGAAACAAAGTTTGTTGATGCAAGTAACTACTCAGACTCATAGCATGATTAGTTACAAAATCAGGAGTGTCTACAACTAAAGGAAGTGCATGTTTATTCCATGCTTTGATTTCAGTTTTAGATATGTTACATCCAACGGGCATTTGATAGCTTTGCCAATGTTTTAATGTTTGTTTTTCAAATTTATTATGACTTACCATACCATGATAAATTAAATCACTATTAAAAATTTCAAATGCACTCACAGTACGATGAGGTCTATTAACACGACTTAGACTTAAAAATATTTTTCCTTTGTATCGTTGTTCAGCTTCATATTTTTCTTCTTTTAGACGAGTTGCTACAAAGTCGTCAACATTTCTATTTTCAATATGTTGAGTTACATTATTGCCAATTCCCTGAGCTCCTGCAATACCAAATATCATACTTTCAAAATTATTAAACGTAACAACTTTAATTGAATTTGTAATATTATTTTCCATGTTATAACGAATAATATTATCTTGGTCGTACATGTTTGAACTAAAGAAAATAATCTTTTCAGGATCAATCCTTGCTTGATTACAACTATAGTATAAAACATCAAAAAACGGTACATCATGTATGGTACTAAATCCTTCAGTACTAGCATCAAAGAAAAAGAAACATTTTGGATCTTTACGTAACTGTTTTTGCCAAGTGTGTTTGATAAATTGAAATATATTAGTTTCTTTGTGCCACTTAGGATACTTAATTAACGAGTGTACAATAGACACGTCACTAAAGTCTGTCTCGCTTCGTCCTAGTTGTTCGATTAATTTTTGAATAGATAGCGTAGTTCTTGGTTGCTGAATAAATTCATTACGAATGATCGAGTCTTTAATTAACTTCATAAGGGTAACTTTCCATAAATACTACTGTATTTATATGCGTATATAATGATTGGAGAACATAGTGAAGATTGGATTTATTGGGTTAGGAAAATTAGGATTACCTTGTGCAGAAGTCATTTCAACCAAAGGGCATGATGTAACAGGTTATGATGTTACTACTGTTAAAAGTGATAGCGTAACTGTTTGTCCTACAATTAAAGATACTGTTCAAAATAGAGACATTGTATTTGTTGCAGTACCTACTCCCCATCATCCAGACTATGACGGCAAAAAACCCACAGCTCACTTAGAACCCAAAGACTTTGGTTATGATATTGTACTTGATGTATTGCGTGAAGCAAATGCACATATGAACAACAATCAATTGCTTGTGTTAATTAGTACAGTATTACCAGGCACAGTACGCCGAGAATTTTATCCGTTAGTAACTAATACTAGATTTGTTTATAACCCGTATCTTATTGCAATGGGAACAGTAGCATGGGATATGGTAAATCCTGAAATGGTTATGATTGGTACAGATGACGGAAGTGAAACTGGAGATGCAAAACAACTTGTAGATTTTTATAAAACTATAATGGAAAATGATCCACGCTATGAAATTGGCACTTGGGACGAATGTGAATGTATCAAAGTATTTTATAATACATTTATCAGTGCAAAAATTGGATTGGTTAATATGATACAAGATGTTGCAGAGAAACAAGGACATATTAATGTTGATGTAGTAACTAATGCACTTGCCAAAAGCGATCAGCGTATAATGGGTCCAAGTTATATGAAAGCAGGAATGGGCGACGGAGGAGCGTGTCATCCAAGAGATAATATAGCTCTACGCTACATGGCTCAAAACTTGGGGTTGCAATATGACATATTCGATGCTATAATGAATGCAAGAGAAGTGCAGGCTAAAAATATGGCAAACTATTTGGTAAAAATTGCACAAGAGCGTAATCTACCAATTTTGCTAAATGGCATTGCATATAAACCAGGAGTACCATATACTGATGGCAGTTATTCGTTACTAGTTGGACACTACTGTAAAGAGTTAGGATATCATTGCATAGAAGTTGATCCGTTAGCAAGTCCGCAACGTGGTCCTTTTAGTGCAGTAGTACTATTAGCACATCCTGAACTTTATTGCTTTTTAAATAAAGAAAGTGTTGTAGTTGATCCGTGGAGAGAATATAAGTCAGAAGAGGTAGAAGTATTCCATTATGGAAACACACGATGAAAAAAATATTAATTGTAGGGGATAGTAATGCACTAGGCGAGTGGGGTACAATTATTCCAGGACCTGCTTGTGCAAACAACGATCATCCAGAATTATTTAGACCCTACAATAAAGAACAATATCTTCACGGAGCTCATCCTAAAGGATTTCAAGTTGTATGGCCAGGCTTTGGTTATAACTTAGGTCAAAAAGGTCATGCTTGTGCTGATTATGGAGTCGGCGGTGGTTCTAATTTTGAATCATTGTTTAAAGTTGAAGAAGCACTTGGACTTGCACCTTGTTTTACTAGTCCAGCATTTTACAATCCAGATGTTATTGTATGGGTAGTAACAGAACCATGTAGAGATCTTGGAGATTCTAAATGGCCTCCAGAAGCAGGATTGTACGACCTTGAAAAATATTACAAGCAACGTGATAGTGCAATTAAAGATGCAAAAAGTATTAAAGAATTAAACGACATCTTGCTAAAACTTGCAATGGATGGCGCTCAACGTATATATGATGAAACTAATATCCCGTGGATAATAATTGAAGGTTGGAGTAAAGTAGATACTACAAACTATACCTTCGCAAAACATGTAGTAAAAGATTGGATGTCAACACTACTAGGACATGATATACCTTTGTTAAGTAGTTGGCCAACTGTAAATCATTTACGCCGACGTCGACCAGATTTAACAGAAGATGCAGGCGACAGTCTACGGTTGTTTGCTAGAGAAAAACCAGAATTAGGTATTCCTAAAATACCCGAGGGAGAAAAAACAGAATTTACATCTATTGTAGATGACTACGAAAAAACAATTAAGACTATGCAACAGCATGATAAGTTTCCTGATAATTGCCATCCGGACAGAACTGTACATGCAGAATTAGCTGAGTACCTTGAACCAATAATTAACGGATTACAAAAATAAATGTATGATATTGTTTTTATAAGTTATGGTGAAGCAAACGCTGATAGTAATTGGGATAAACTTAAACAACAATACCCAATGGCAAAGCGTGTTAAAGATGTTAAAGGAATTCACCAAGCACACGTAGCAGGTGCTAAAAAATGTTTTACAAAAATGTTTTGGGTTGTAGATGGTGATGCTCAGATAGTAGACGATTTTAAATTTGATCACGAAGTTAGTAGTTACGATTTAGATTGTGTTCATGTGTGGAGAGCAAGAAATCCTGTTAACGGATTAGAGTATGGATACGGTGGGGTTAAGTTATTACCACGTATGCTTACACTAAAGATGGATACTACAACAAATGATATGACTACTAGTATTAGTAATAAATTTAAAGCAATGCCAACTGTAAGTAATATTACAGCATTTAACACAGATCCATTGAGTACATGGCGCGGCGCATTTAGAGAATGTGCAAAGTTGGCAAGTAAAACAATACAAGGACAACTAGAGGAAGAAACAAATGATAGACTTAAAACTTGGACTACTCATGCTGATGGAATACATAGTGGATATGCGTTACGAGGTGCTAATGCTGGTATGCAGTTTGGCCTTCGTGTCGGCGCTGATTTGGGGTTAATAAATAATTTTGAATGGTTAGGAGAGCAGTTTGCAAAAGATTCCGTTTACTAAAATCGTATCTTTAGGACAAAAAACAATGTTAAACAATCCGTTGTTTAATGTTAGCTGGATCCTTGGAAGGTTTTGTAATTATAAATGTAGTTACTGTTGGCCTTATGCAAACACAGATAAGCCAGATCATCAAGACTTTGAAGTATACACAAACGCAATTGATGAAATTAAACGTCAAGCAAGAGACAATGGCTTTACACAATTTCATTTTAGTTTTAGCGGTGGCGAACCAACAGCATATAAAAAGTTCGGGGAACTTATAGAGTATTATTGCAGTGATGCAACACCCGAATACCAAAGTTTGCATATGACTACAAACCTAAGCCCAGGAAGCAAGTGGTGGAACAATTGGTTAGAAGCAACTAATAATTTGCAACGTAGAAGTATTACAGCAAGTTTTCATGCAGAGTTTGCTAACGAACAAGAGTTTGGAGACAAGTGTCTTCAACTTATGAAAGCAGGAGTACTTGTAACTATTAATCAAGTTATGGTACCAGAACTATGGGATGAATATTATGAAAGAAGTTTACGATTTATTAAAAGAGGAATACACGTTACTCTTAAGCCGCAATCAGATCCTACTGCGTCATTTGTGGTCAGTGGTTACACGGAAGAACAAACAAAAATCCTCCAAACAGATTCAGAACAAACAATCCCGCAAGTACTCCTCAAAGACTATCAAGGAATAGCTTACGAACTTGATCAAGCAGAACGATTAAATGCTTTTGGGTTTAACAAATTTAAAGGATGGAGTTGTAACGCAGGATATCAAAGTTGTATTATCCGCGGCGATGAAGTTAAAAGAGCTTATAGTTGTAGCGATGAACCTCTAGGTACGCTACAGGACGGGTTTACGCTGTTTAAGACACCAACTAGTTGCATAACTGATACATGTGTTAGTAGTGCTGACAACAAGATACCCAAGGAAAACAAATGAAGAAGTTATGGGAACGCTATAAGGCGCATGATAAAAAAGTAACAGAAGCACAAAAAAATTTTAAAGTGTCTGACATAGAGAACAAATACGTGAGAGCATTCATGTGGATCTTTATGTTAAAATTTGTATGGGACATTACTACAGTATTTGAAAAGTATTTGCCTATGCCAACAGTATATAAAATACTAGGATTGGGATGGACAAAGTTAGGTTATTATGTGTTTTGGGTATTATGGTTTATATTCATAGTTGTGTTATTATATAACATACTAGGCGAAGAAGCGTTTGATCAATTGGTAAATGAATTATGAAAATAGATATTAAAGATATTAAGTTTTGGATGGATGCAATTCGCAACAGCGATGACCGTGACCGTACGCTTGAAAGTTTCTGGGGAGGACAGTTAGAATCTAAAACTTGGTTAATAGAATGTTTAAGTAAAAAATCTAAAGCAATTAGTAATGCTAATGCTGTAATACATGGCGGCTGGAACGGTGTACTAGCAAATATGTTGTTTAATAGTGACATTGGTATTAAACATATTATAAGTATTGATATTGATCCAGCTTGTAAACAAATTGCAAGTACAATAAACAAACGTCAAGAGATGGAAGGTATGTTTGAAGCAGTTACAGGAGACATGTGTAGTTATGAATATACAACTAATCCTTATTTTGTTATCAATACCAGTTGTGAACATATTACACAAGAGCAGTATATGCAATGGTTAGATAATGTTCCATCATCGGCAAAAATAATTTTACAATCTAACAATTACTTTGAATTAGATGAACATATTAATTGTAGTGAAACATTAGATGAATTTGTAAAGAAATCAAAGTTAAATGTTGAAACAGCAAACGAATTACAATTAGCAAAATATAAAAGATTTATGATTATAGGAACACAGCATGTATAATTACACAGACATAACAGCAATACATTTAGAAGTAACTTCCAAATGTCAAGCAAGATGCCCTATGTGTCCAAGACGTTTACATGGCGGACCATTACTTGAAGGATTAGATTTAGATGAAATAGATCTAGGAACATTTGTTAATTGGTTTCCAAGAGACTTTGTGCGTCAATTAAAGTTTCTTAGTATGTGTGGTAATTTGGGTGATCCTATTGTCGCTAAAGATACATTAGAAATTTTTCAATACCTGCGTGATACAAACTCTGAAATGACACTACAGATGCACACTAACGGAAGTGGAAGAAATATTACATGGTGGAAACAACTTGCACAACTAAAAGTTAAAGTTGTTTTTGGAATTGACGGTTTAGAAGACACTCATAAGTTATACAGGATCAATACAGACTTTAATAAGATTATGCAAAATGCATCACATTTTATTGACGAAGGCGGCGATGCACGTTGGGATATGTTAGTATTCAAACACAATGAACATCAAGTAGATACTTGTGAACAATTAAGTAAAGACATGGGATTTAAAGGCTTTAGTATTAAGCATACAACAAGATTTAAAGATGGTAAGTTTGATGTAATAGATGACAACTACAATGTTACACATACACTATTACCGTCGCAAAAAAGTTTAGAAATGATTGCACCAGCAGAAAAAGCTAGGAACGAAACATTACCAACTATTAATTGTAAAGCAGTTCAAGACAAGCAACTGTATATTAGTGCTAATGGAAACGTTAGTCCGTGCTGTTGGTTAGATTTAGAATGGTTACCACAACACGCCCATTCAAAAATAGATTATATGATAAAAATTAAAGAATTCCCTAATTTGCATAGGAATACTATGCAAGAAGTGTTTTCTTCAAACTTCTTTAACAAGATAGAAAAGACATGGAGCACTTGCGGACTAAAAGAATGTTCAAAACAATGTGGAAGTTTTGACAAAATGAATGCACAATTTGAAAGGCATGAACATGCGTAAGACATTTTGTCCGTTACCATGGATACACTTAGCAACACGACCTAATGGTGATGTTAGAGTTTGCTGTACTGCTAATGCATCAGGTGCTGGACTTGAAGATGACAAAACAGCAGGCCTTGTTAAAAAGGACGGCATTGCTATGAACATGCGTGACCATACTATTGAAGAAGTGTGGAATAGTGAGCATATGCGTAACACAAGATTGCAAATGCTAAATGACCAAATACCTGCAAGTTGTCGTAAATGTTTTGCAGAAGAAGAAAAAGGCATCGTAAGTAAGCGTCAATGGGAAACTAAAGTGTGGGAAAAGCGTTTAGACCTTGATAGTATTGTAGATAAAACAGATGCAGAAGGTAATTTGCCTGTTAATATTCCTTACTTTGACTTACGACTTGGCAACTTGTGTCAATTAAAGTGTGTAATGTGTAGTCCACATGATTCAAGCAGTTGGATTAAAGAATGGAAACTACAAAAACCTAAATATACAAACAAAGATTTAATTGCAGAACAAAGTTGGGATGAAGACTTTGATTATACTTGGTATAAAAAAGGAAGTTTCTTAGATTCAATGAAAGATCAATCACAGCATATTAAAGAATTGTATTTTGCTGGTGGAGAACCTTTACTAATACCAGAGCATTATGCTATACTAGAGTTTATGGTTGACAACGGCTTTAGTAAAAATATTTGTATACGTTATAACAGTAATGGATTAGAACTACCTGATAAACTATTTGCATTGTGGAAACACTTTCAAGAAGTAACATTTAACTTTAGTGTTGATGCATACGGAGATAAGAATGATTATATACGCTATCCTAGTAAATGGCAAGACGTAAGTGCAAACCTACATAAATTAGATAACGCAGGACCTAATATTAGAGTTAATATGGCTTGTGCAGTACAGTTATTAAATGTAGCATACATACATGAACTTGCTGAATGGAAAATAGAGCAAAAGTTTAATAACATTAATGTATTACCGTTCGGCGGCGGCCTTATTGGAACACACCTTGTATATTTTCCAAGTTATTTGAATGTACGAGTGTTACCACAAGAGTATAAAGAATTTGCTAAAAACAATATTGAAAAATTTATTGACAGTCAAAAATTTAATACTGAGTGGAATCAACACGCAATGGGTAAACAGAGATTCAAAGGTATAGTAGACTATATGATGAGTGAAGACTGGTCTAACAAATTGCCCCAGTTACAAGATTATTTAAAAGTATTAGACCAACGTCGTGGAACAGACTTTAGAACAACATTTATAGAATTAGGAAAACATATATAATGGACGTAGGATATAAAATTGTTTGTCATGATGTAGATCCTATAGAACTACACGAACAAACTGTTATTGGTACAGAAGAAACAAATGCAAATCTTATTGTGCGTTCTACTGCTAACGAACAGTTGTTATATATTGACGGAGCCACAGGCGGCAATGAACCTATTTTTCTTGGAATAACTAAATCAAGAGGAACACAGCAGAATAAGTTACCAGTTGAACCTGGAGATAACTTAGGTGGCGTTCAAATTTATGGAAGAACTAAGCCAGGCAGTAGTTTAGGATATTGTCATGATGAAACACCGTTGAATGGTGCTATACAATTTTTTGTATCTAAAGATTATAATAAACAAGGTCCGGTTGCTAATGAAATGGTTATAGCATTGTCTAATAATACAGACACGTCTATTAAATTAAAACTTGATAGTGATGGTAACTTAATTACACAAGGTAATATAACTAGTGGCAATTTAAAAATAACAGACACAGTAGTTAACGAAGTAGGACCAATAGAGAAATATGTTCAAATTGAATTAGACGGCAACAAATATGCTATGCCATTGTACAGGATATCAACATGAACAAACTAATTTGGAAACATATTGACTATAATAACGACAGTCTTAATAGTATAGCAAGAAATATTGCAGAGTATCATACTGCTCATGCACTAAAAGTTAAGTACTCTACAATTAAAGGAGTACCGCTAGGAACTATTTTCTTAGATGACACACATACAGTTGAAAATATCAGTGTGTTAAATAGTATTTTAAATTATAATGTATATTTTAAAAAGAATACCGAAGTACCGTTAAAAACAATAATTGATCTTGATTGTGTTGTTGCGTTAGCAAGTGGAGACACTCCAAGTCAGTTACCAGCCAAACATACATATGTTATTGACATTAGTCCAATGGCACTAGAAAAAACAAAAGAAAAATATAATATAGATGTAGATAAGAGTTACAAATACGACCAAGTTGATTTATTTGATATACCAGCTGTAAAAAAGTTTTTAACAAAATGCCAAGGTAACGTAGGATTATTTTGTTTAAGTAATGTGTTTTTATACTTTCCTAATTGCGTAATGTTTGATGCAAAGGCAAGACTTAAAAAACAAAATGAATTAATTAGTTTATTAGCACAAGATAAAATCAAATGGTATGTTGATATGGTAACAGTCAACGGAACACATATTCAAACACTAGCAAGTGAATTAGTAGACATGCCGTTAGACGATAAATTTAAGGTATTGCCATGGATCTAGTAGAAAAATTTAATTGGATTAGACACAACAGTGGCCTTGCTACACTTCTGTTAGATATTCCAAAGCCTACAAATGATATTAGAGATGAAATATTAAAAAGTGTTGATATTGCTGTTCCTCACAGGGATACTGACGGCAAAGGTTGGCGCAGTTTAACACTTCATGGACATAGTTCTGTAATGACTGATAGTGATGATGCTTACAAAGAAAAAGGATTTACATTAGGTACCAAAGAATGGACTGATGTAGCAAAGCACTTTCCGTTAACCAAACAATGGATTATTAAAAATATACCTTTTGAAAAGTACGGAAGAATTAGAATAATGATAGTTGACCCAGGCGGGTATGTTAGTCCACACAAAGACTTTTTACATGGACAATTACTAGGCGGAATTAATATTGCTATTACACACCCCAAAGAAGTAGTGTTTGATATTGAGAATTATGGCAATGTAGAATGGCAAGAAGGTGAATCAAGACTGATTGATTTAGGAAGTGTGCACCAAATTACAAACAACAGTAGTGAATCTAGGATACATATTATTGTACATAGTGAACCAATTGATAAGTGGAATAAAAAAATTATGCAACTAGTCTGCAACAGTTACGACAAGGTATATAATGGAACAAAATAATATTGAAAGAGCATTGCTATGGAATAGTCTATGTAATTTAGGCGACATGGTAAAATTAAAGCTAAAAGTTAACGGGCATGAGCTTGTACAGCAATTAGAGCAGTTTGAAGATAACTGGTGTCCTTACAACCAAAAAAAAGATGCTCACAACAATCGATGGGGATTACCTGTAACAAGTCATACAGGTGATGTAATGGACAACTATCATTTGAATAGCTTTGGCCATATGCAACGATATCACGATGTTGAGATGAAAGAAGAAAACTTTACAACACCAACAGAAGTGTATAACAAAATTCCACAACTTGCTAGTCTTGTAGATGCGTTTGCACCTGACATTGGCCGAGTGCATTTACTTAGAGTAGATGAAGGTGGGTTCTTTCCGCCGCACAGAGACTTTCCAGGAGTAGGACCAGAGTACTTTAGATTGTTATGTACATTTGGCAAAGCACAACCAGAAAACTATGCACATATACTTGACAAGCAATTAATTTATCCTGATCCAGAGTATGTACATTTTATTAACTTTCAAAAAGAACATAGTGTGTTTAGTTACACTAACGGATTATATTCTTTAATACTTACAGTTAAACTAAATCAACGCACACACGATTTAATTATTAAGAATAGCATGAGCGAATGAAGCTAGATTATCAAGATAAAACAAAAGAAGATTGGTTCTTAGTTAGTTGGACATTAAGTAATAAATGTAATTACAAATGTTCTTACTGCCCGGATATATTACACAACGGAACTACAGGACAGCCCAAATGGGAAACTGTTAAAAACTTTGTCGAAAATTTTAAAGTACCTTCTAAAGAAATTTGTTACAGACTTAGTGGCGGAGAACCTACTTATTGGAAACACTTTATTGATCTTGCAAAACTTGTTAAGGAACAAGGACACACATTTAGTTTTGTTACAAACGGTAGCCAATCAGTTGAATATTTTCAAAAGATAGATCCATATACTGATGGTATGCTTATGAGTTATCATCCAGAGTATTCTTCTTCACAACATTTTGTAGATATTGCAAACGCAACATCGTGTGAAATTATTGTTAATTTAATGTTACCTCCTGGAAAAGAATCATTTGAAGAACAGTATAAAATAGCACAATACTTGTTTGATAGAACAGATAGGATGTCAATATATCCTAAAGTTATTTTAGATAAAACAGACGGTGAACATATTACTAATGCAGTAGCACCTTATAGTAGTGAACAAAAAGAAATCATCGGTGCTTGGCCGTTTGCAAGAGAAGTTAATGATGAGAAGTTACACCGTGGAGATCTTAAACTTGATAACAATCTTATTACAGCAAATGATTTAATTATGTCTGGTATGAATAATTTTGCTGGTTGGAAATGTTGGGCAGGCGTTGACGGAATAAACATTGACATGTGGGGCAACATGTATAGAGCAGATTGTCAGTTTGGTGGACCAATAGGAAATATGGAAAGATATAAACTACCAACTGAGCCTATTACATGCGGAAAAACTGTGTGCGGATGTTTGAGTGATATATACATACGTAAGGACCGCGGAGATAGACAAAGCAGAATTGAAGCATGAAAATAATTATAACAGGCAATCCTAATTATGAAGGTCTTTGCAAAGGCCTATATGAAGCGTACAATGGTAACCAATTAGAATTTATTGGTAGACACAATGGTTGGGATATGCAAGACTTAGATGCTGTTGCAGATTATATAAAAGACTATGACGTATTTGTAAACAGTTTGTTAATACCAGATAACGGTCAAGAAAAATTGTTGCATAAAGTTTACAAAACTTTCAAAGGGTCACATATAATTAACATTTCTAGTACAACAAGTTATTGGGGTGACGGTTATAGTCCAAAAGGATATCTTGAAAGTAAAACTGCACTAGATGAAGCAAGTAAAACATATTCACAATATTGTGCGTTTGGTGATAGCAAAATTCGTGTAAGCAATATTGCGTTTGGACAACTTGATTCTAAAAAAGTAAATGACAACAGTGATCGTAAGAAGATTAGTTTGCTTGATGCAGGTAAACTTATTAAGTGGTTAATTGATAGCCCACGTAATACAAATATTCATTACCTTGCAGTTGATCCTATTCAAACAACTCTTTAAGCTCTGGACAGTAGTTTAATACGTTTTCATTTCTAAGTTTATCTAAGTCTTTTGTATACTTAACAAATAACTCTAACTGTTTGCTATCGTCTTTGCTAGTATAATTTATATTAGGAAATCTAAAATCAATTTTGTCTAAAATGTTGTTAGGTAAAATCTGTGGATTTAAATATGCTGGTTGTGCAACTACATTATTAAAATAAATTGACCAGTTATCTTTTTTGTTTTCTTCAAACCACCAATACAATTTATCCAAGTGTGAAATGTTATACGCCATAACTGTAACAGCAATAATTACTCTATCAAAGTTATAGTGTTTTAAATTTTCATTTAGTTGTGCAAATGTAAAGTTCTTACCACCTCTAATGTATTCGTATAATCCGTCAGTGCCTTCTACGCTCACAGTCCATTTAGTATGACCAAATTGTTTTGCAAGTGCGTGTACTTCTTCATCTACAATAGTACCATTAGTGGTCCAGTCAAGTGTAATATTTTGTGCAATACCTAAGTCAATAAACTTCTGTAATATTTTTTTATTTGCAGGCTCCATGTAAGGTTCGCCACCTTTAATACTTAGGTAACGTAAATTCATTAATGGAGTAGGGTCTTCAAACAGTCGCTCTATAATTTGTTCGCTTTTGTTAGTATAACCAAATTCTGGATGGTCTACTGGACGTTGATAATCACTGTCCAAATTAGCTAGTTTAATTTCATCTTTAACCCAAGCACTAGAACTAATACCATTACACATGCGACATTTCAAATTACAAATATTACTCATATTAAACTCCAAAAAGTAGATATCTGTGAAGTTTTTTGAGTAGTCGTAATTGGTATTTTCTAACATTGGATTGAGTATGTCACGAAAGAATAAACGCCTGCTATGACCTACAGAACCTTCTTTTAAAGCACATTGTACACACTCGGGCGGTAACACTCCATTACGGATACTATCCTTTGTGTATGACGCTGTAATGCTGTTTAAGACGGTGTTTAACGGCGATTTAAGCACGTTACCATAACGCTCTTTGTACACTCCGTCGGGTACAATATCACCATTAAAGCGTACCAAAATACTATGCCAAGGAGCGTAACATTTCATAACTTAAATCCTCCTTAACAATATAAATGGCTTCTTCGTTAGTCTTCATATGATGTCCAATAACATGTATTTGATTTTGGTATACAATAGGTCTACCAAACATTATATTGTTTACATATACGCCTCTAACTATTTCGCCTGTTTGGTCAATTTTTAAAATAGGACAACTAGGAGTACCACTAGGAAAAAAGTATGCATTACCCATGTACTCTATACCCGATCTAAATCTATACTTACCACCAAAGTTTAATTTGATATCAAACTGTGTAGTTTCTTTTGTAACTGTATTAAACACTAATCCCCAATTACTATCATTTGTATGTTCATCACCATAGGGCAATGCTATAATGTTATTACCTACTAATACACCACAGTTATATTTTTTAGCAAAGTCTACTCCGTGTATGTCGTGATAGGTTACAGTATTTGTTTCTGTATCAAACTCTACAATAGTATTAAGTCCTTTAGTTTCACCAAATGGTAAACTATAAAGTGTATTGTCTTTAACAATAATATCTGTATATTTTCTAGTAATACTAGCATCAACATCTAGTTCATAACTTTGATATTGTTTGCCGTCAAAACTTAGTAGAGTATTATACCCAGGTTCATCACCTCTAGGCATACTCCAATACTTTCCGTTACAATAAACAGTACCCATGTGTAGTTTTTTACCTTCAGTAGGTAGTTTATGTGCTTCAACTCCGTTGTTAATGTATAACCCGTAGTTTGTATCTTCGTATCCTAATGGAAAACTAAATGCAGTTTTATTGTCTGTTGCTACACTATAAAATTGTCCCTTACCTTTAAATGGTAGTGTATGATAGTACGGAGTTGTATTACGTAACTCTACAACAGTATTAAACTCATCGTAAATACCATAAGGAATAAACCAACTACTATTACCAACTTGTGCAATAGCATTTGTTTTACTAGTTGCCGCCGGCAGACTTAATTCAATGTAATTATTTTTGTAAAATATTTTACTATAATCTCTACATTGCTCAGTAGCAAACGGAGGACTTAACAGTTCGTTGTTATGCTCGGATAACAACATATGTTTAATAGACTGTTCCTTGTAAAAGTCTTGAAATGCCTTATACATATTTTAAATCCATAGTGTGTACTACTTTTTCTTTTGTTGTATCAAATACTAGTACAGTTTGAAATGATTCACTTTCACCGTACGGAAATGCAAAAATTACATCATTGTGTATTATACAGTTGTTATATTTTTCTATTGTAGTTGAGTCTTTAAAATATTCTCCTACATCTAGAGTATAATACGAATCGTCCTTGGTGTCAATTACTAATATTTCTGCAAGGTCTCCTTGACTTTTCCAAGTTTCTTCTGGCTCACAAACACATCCTCCTCTTGGTATATAATAAATTAGTCCTTTACTATTTTCAACACCTGTGAAGTATTTTTTACTTTCCTTTCCTATATGCAAGTCAAGTGTATACCATGCGTCAACGTTGGTATCAATAACAAGCATATCGCTCCAATCTTCGTCATGCCCTGCAGGTGGAAAATAAATCTTTCCATTACGTGCAACAGTATGACTATAATACATTCTACTTGTATCTGTTAATCCAGTGTGTTCACTAAACCAACGTGTTCCGTCAAACCGCAGTAATACATCAAAGTCTGGATTTTCACTATATGGTGGCGCATATAATTTACGTCCTACTTTTGCTAACGTAGTAAATTTCTTATTAGTAAATTGTTTATTAGCTAGATCCAACCAATGGTTACGCATATCAATAAGTTCATAAGTCATAGAATTGCAATCGTAATGTATCCTGTAATGAAACATTGGATCTTCACACGCTTCGCCTCTAGGAACTCCATAAATAATTCCGTCTATCATTTGTGTAGTATGCCATTTTTTACAATCTTCAGTTGGTACATCTATGTGTACATACGTTAGTGTATGATCATTTAAGTTTAGATGTAATACCCAACTAAATGGTTCATGTTCTCCGTAAGGTAGTGCTACAATTTCATTACCGTGTATGTGTCCTTGTATATACTTGCCTTTACCTTTATGAGACACTTCGATATATGTTATCTCATCAGTTTCGGTATCGACAACTAAAATTTTACTTTCGTTATACGGTAAGAAATAAATTAAGTTACGATAAACAATACCATTCTGCCACTTTTCTGTAGACTTATCAACATCAAGTTTAATTTTTGTAATAGCATATGTAGTCGGATCCATTTTAAGCATATAGTCAATAGATTTAGTTAATCCAAATGGTGGAATATAGATCATTCCATTACTACCTAATGTAGCATAACTAAAGGCTTGCGGGGTCAAATTTATCTCCAAATGCACTTTTTAAGTCTGAATGTAACTTAGTCATAATTTGTTCTTCACTGTATAAGCCAACGTTATCCCAGTCAACCATGTACATGTTATCACCGTCGATCATAATATTACTTAGCACCCAATCAAAGTGTGCATATGGACTAGTTTCGTTGATAGTAAAAATACAAAAATCATAAATCTTTTTTATAAACTGCGGAGTATGTGCAAATTTACTTGCAGGTGTACCAGGAACTTTGTGATACTCAATAAACATTTTGTCATCTTTGATACCCCAGTCAATTACCCAACCCTCCATAACTTCACCTAGTATGATAATATGTTCTTCAAGTCTTTCTTGATCAATTATAGTCCACTCTTTACGAAACCTATCTTCAAGTTCAAAAACTTTTCTGCCTATTTCTTTATTTTCTTTAATCAATTCCATATGCTTGTGCAACCTCCGGCAAGTAATCTTTAATATATAGTTTACGCCAATTATCTTGTTTTGTTATTTGTCTTATGAAGTGTTCAATAATTTTTGGATCACTAGGATGATTTGCCCATTGATCAACATCTGGGTGTATTCCTTTGAACTGTTCTTTTAAAACAGTTGGAGCATTTTTAACATGTAACCATTCTGGTAATATTAATAAATTATCGTACAATTTAAAATTATTTGTTTCTGCATACTCTTTAATTTCGTTATAGTACAATGCATTAAGAATACTAAGTGTTGGAGTTACGTCAACCTTACAAAAGTCTGCATACTTTTGTGCATTAACTTCTATCTCGCTCCATTTACTTCCACTTCTAATATAATCAATTTTATTACTTGCGGCATCTAAACTAAGACTCATGATTACCATATTAAATCTTCTTAATAGTTTTTCAATCTTAGGGTTCCATATAGTTCCGTTAGTATTAAATCTAACTAACACGCTAGGATCAAGTCTTTCTAAAAACTTGTCTAAGTGTCTAACCATCATAGGTTCACCACCTGTTAGATAAACTTCTCTAATAGGTAAGTCGTCGAATTTTTTCATTGTTTCTTCCGAAGCCCAATTAAAGTTTGGAACTTCAAGTACTCCGTGCAACGGAACAATGCCAGCTTTTTTCATTTCAATAGCTTCTTCAGCAATACTACTACTGCTCATTTCCCAACAGCTAACACATTTAAGATTACAGCTATTACCAAATCTAATATCAAGATGACTTATTCCAGGACCAAAGAAATTCCTAACGTATCTAGTACCGTCTGGTTTTACCCTAGTACGCATACTGTCAATACCTTGTAGTTCTTGTAGTTCGCAACGTGTACAAGCATCAGGCCATTCACCTTTTAACATTTGCATTCTTGTTTTTTTATGAAAATCGCTGTCATGCCATTCTTGTGGAGTGTGTGTTTTAATATTTTCTTTATTATTTTGTTCAAGGCTAACACAACACAAACGATATTGCCCATCTGATCGCACACACACTTGATTGTCTAAGTACTTACATTTCACCGCAGGTTACCTCACATATTTTAAATCTGTTTTTACTTGGCATTAATAATTCTTCACCTTCAATTATATCTGTTAGTGACTTATCATTTACGTTAGGCCATACAACATCTTTTTGTTGTTTAGCATATGGACTATTAATGTCTTTAGGCCAACGGTCACTTAGTAAGTAACAACACGGTAATACTTCACCTACATGGTTTATTTGTATTTTTCTTTTGTTCTGCCATTTGCATTTAATAGTAGTGTCACTAAAGTCTTTAATTTTTTCTAATCGTTCAATATGATCAAGATGTTTACTATCATATTTAATTACACGAGCTTTGTCCTTTTTATTTTCTTTAAATTTTTCAATAGCATTATCAACCATACTATTAAGAGCAGTAAATGCAAATCCACCATTGACATCAAACTTTAAAAAGCCCATGTCTTTAGATAGTTGTTCACATTCTTCTAACTGGTGTGCATTATGATCAAATACTAGCATACGCCAACGTGCTTTACCACCAGCTTGTATAAATGCTTTGGCATTGTTCATAATACGTTCCCATATAACACCTCGTCTATACAAGTGATTAGTATCTTCTAATCCGTCTATACTCCAAGTAATGCCACTAGGTTGTTTAAACTTCTTTAATACATTTGCTAGTGCAACGTATTGTTCTGGCACACCTATACCACCGTTAGTATGAATCATAATTTGTATATCTTCTGAAGCGGCATATTCGAGTGCTTCAACTAGTATAGGATTCATTAACGGATCTCCATAACTACCATTAAATATTATTTCATTAGTAGTAGCATTATCTATGATATTTTTCCATGTTTTCATAGTCATATGGCTTAATGGCATTAAAGGATTTACCTTAACACCACCTAGATTCCTACTACAATTTCCGCACATAGAATTACAATGACTTGTAAAATCTACTACAATCGCATCTAAGGTATTAGCTGTTAGGTATGGCATAAGTATATTTAACAGATAGTTTAATGATATAGTAGAGTTATGACAGCAGATATAGAACATATAAAGCGTAGGAAAGACATTGTTACTGTAAAGTACCCAGAGCAATTTGACCCTAAATGGATTGTAATGGAAAGCGGCTGGCCTTGTTTTAGGCTAAGTGCTTTGGATAATCAACCTTGGAAAGAAATGTATGCAGAAGCAGAAGCACTTGCAGACAAGTTTTATCCACATAGAGAAACTACATATGGCAAAGGTTGGAAAAGTTTAACACTACACGGATTAAATGATGACACACAAAGTTTAGGTGGGTATGGTGATAGAGATGAAACTATCAAACAATTAGATTGGACTTGGGTAGCAGACGAATGTCCTATTACTAAAAAGTTTTTAACAGATGTGTGGCCTGCAGAGTTTTTAAATCGAGTAAGATTTATGTTGCTTGAACCAGGCGGTTACATACTTCCACATCAAGATAGGTCAGATGAAGAAAAACGTTTAAGTGTTTGCAATATTAGTTTAAATAATCCAGAAAATTGCAAATTTATTTTTAAAGATCACGGCATAGTGCCGTTTGAAGATAGCGGTAGTGCATTCTTAATGGACATATCAAATGTACATGCAGTATATAACGATAGTGATAAACCTCGTATACATATGATTATACATTATGAATTAGGTAGACGTATTAGAGATTTCTTTTACGTGCTAAGACAAAGCTATTATACTAATCAAGGGTAACATGAAAGACTGGAATAGCATCACAGCTGATAGATACTACGAGAATCTCAATCTCGACAATCGTGTTGGTGTAGGAATTCTTAATATTAGTCGTGACATACCAGATGCTACAGTACAAAAGCGTTCTTTTGATATGACATATTTTTATGTTAACCGTATGTTAAAGATGAACATGTGTAGTTACGTAGGATTTCATAACCGTGTTGAAACAATTCTTGAAGAAGCACTAGTAAAAGGCAAAGAGTTTGCAATGGTAGCATGTCAAGGACTGTTATTGTTTAGAGGTCCAAACTTAGTGCAACAAAGTGTGGAATATGCAAAAAATAATCCGCAGTTTTTTGTAGTTGGACATATTATGGACAAGAAGAATCAACATTATCTTACTAAAGGTGCATACCCTGGGTTACATAGACAATACTTGTTTGTAAATTTAAGTAAATGGGTTGAATTAGGAAAGCCAGCATTTGATGAGATGGGTGTTTTTTGGGACAGAAAACCGGAGTTACAAAATTATTGTCTAAGTGACGATACTATTCACAGTACTTACACACCTAAATGGATTAAACCCATGCAAGGCACAAGTAAGTATGCTACAACTAGCGATGGTTCTAATTGGATTGATATTGCTATGCGTAAAAACATACAGATTGATAATTTAGACAACGATATGCGAGCCTGCAAAGTATTTTTGTATCCGTACATTGATTCTGAAAAATTAAGCAAAGTATGGTATGACAAACAAAGCCCTGTAGTAGACGAATTAACAAATCAAAGTCAAAGAGCGTGGATACGTAAGTTAGGATATCAAGAAGAAATTGAAAAGAATCGTGTATATGCTTTTAATACTGAAACATTAAGTAGTGAAGGTGTTCGTACAGGAGGCAAACTAATTGATCATCTGTTTAGTGCGGCCGCAGGTTTTAAACCTCTTGCTATTTTAAATGCTAACGGCTTTCATGCGGGTACAACAGTACATTATTTTGATTGGTGCGAAGCAAGTTTAAACTATAAAAAGCATTTATTAGAAACATGGGACGGGTATGATTTAGATGCTTGGTTACTTGAACATGATCTTGAATATAATTTTAGTAGTACCTATAGAGGAAACTATAAACAGTTTTGGGAACAAGAATTAAAAGACTTTGGTGGTAGTTTAGCATTTCAAAGACTCTGGGAAAGATATAAAAATTTAAAACATGAATTTCATGTAGTAGATCTTGTATATGATAATACTAAATTATTTGATGTTATTAATAGTGTGCATGGTACTAAGGTATTATGGACTACAAACATATGGTCAAGCGAAATGCTTCATTGGAATCTAGGTCCAGAAGAGTTAGAACAACAATGGGCAAAGTTTGAAGCTCAAATACCAGACGATCTTGTGTTGTATGGACACGACTATGTTGCAGTTGATATGAATTCACGAGTGCGTAACGGTGTTAGACTAACACATCAGAGGTACGCCTAATGGAGATGAAGCGTTACATAGAGGAACATGACCAAGCAGACTTAGGCTGGGCAGTTAAAAAGTTATGCAGAGTTAATCCGGATGAAATACAAAGTTGGTACGCTGACTTAGAAAAAGATTACAGCGATTGGAAATTTGTTATAGGTGAACAACAACATGTATGGCAGTTTCCTATTAGTGATCCTGAAGCAAAGACAGGGCATCGTCTAATGGACGATACAGCATACTATACTCTTTGTTGGAATAGTGATGAACCGGGACCTAAACCATTTGAACAAGGGTGTGCAAAGCCAGAGTATAGAGATAATGATAATGACGAGCTTAATCCAAGGGAATGTTTTAAAGGATATGGATTAGATTTAGTAAACAATTTGCCTATGCGTAGTAAGAAATGGTTAGTAACTATTCATACACCAGGTACTAAATTAATTACACACCAAGACGCTCCAGATAAAATACGTGTACACATACCTATACATACCAATGCAGACAGTAATTGGATAATAGGCGGAAAAGAATACCATATGGAAGTAGGCTGGGCTTATCTTGTTAACACAACTATTCCGCATAGTGTAGAAAACAAAGGTACAACGGATAGGATACATTTATACGGAAAGGTTTGGACAGATGATTGCCGTAAGTTATAGTAAGAAAGACTTTGTATCTAAAATGCAAAGTGAAAATATCACAGATGTAACAGTTGAAGATACTAATGATTATTATATTTGCATTGATTCAACAGGTGGTCCAAACAGTGAGCCTTATTTTAAACAATTTCATCCCAATGTATTAAATTTATGTTTTGATGATGTTGCTGAAGATCAAACAAATTGGGGAGAAGATATACAATCATATTACAAAGCAGTTGCACCAACCCTAACACAAATTCAACACATTTCAAATTTCCTTAAAGATGCTTGTGGAACAATTCATGTTCATTGTATGAAAGGCGAATCACGTAGCAAAGCAGTTGCAGATTATGTAAATAATACTAGAATTAAACATAATGGAAAGTATGCATATACAATTATAAGGAATACACTAGATGAGCTTTGATGTAAAAGAATTACCTATAGGGATCGAATATAGTGACTTTAGAAGTTACTACATAGGATTACAAACAAACTTTGAACATTTAAAATTTACTAATGTAGCTGATACTGTTAATAGTGAAAAACATAAAACTGATGGTGTATACGGTTGGGGTATACAAAGTAATTTAGACGACTTAACAATACCTTGTCCACCTTGGAATGTACACAAGGAAGGTAGCGATGATTATAGAGATACTGAATTAGTATACGGTGTAATTAATAGACTTAAAGTAAAATTTCCTCAAGCAAGACAGTTTAGTATTAGCGGCCATCCACCCGGAACTGAAATAGCACAGCACACCGACACTGATAGATATCTTAAAATACATATTCCTATACTAAGTAACCCTGATGCATGTTTTGTATTTGGTGATAAAAAATATTCGTTAGTTATTGGAAAAGCATATCTAATAAATACTAGACGCCCACACGGTACTATTAATAACGGAGAAACAGATAGAGTACATTTATTTTTTAAAGTACCTGCTGAACATTACATATGAGATTATTAACTGCTAAAGATATAACAGATGTTGATGCATTATTTAATAGTCTCGAATGGGATATAATTGAATTAGACTTTAGCATTAATAAAGATGATTTAGAATTCTATTATACACAATTAAAAACACGATTACAAAATTTATGCTTTAGTTTTAATTCTAAAGAATATCTACGTCCTGAAATATATGATAGATTTCAAAAAGAAAATGCAGTTGGAAATTATCAAGGAAACGTACAAGGTTGGAGTGTTAGTTGGCCAATAGAGCGAGATATTCCATGTCCAAGTAAATCACAAGCTAACATTGATATGTATCCTGAATTACAAAATTTAGATGAAGAAAAATTCTATTATGATTGTGTACCAATGCAAGTTTATAAATTTGGTATCTTAAACAAAATGTTAGAAACACTATCTTTGCAATCATTAAGACAGATGTTAATAGCATTACACCCTAGTGGACTTAAAGTTAATACACATACTGACGGAAAAACTAGAAAACTACATGTTCCATTTTATACAAATAAAGATGCTGTTTTTACTTTTGGCGAAAACAGAGAACGAACATATCACATGGAATTGGGCAAAGGATATATAATTAATACCCTAGTTCCACATGGTACAGAAAATAACGGAAGTACAGAGCGAGTACACTTATTGTCCAGAGTTGATGACGATTTTATGCAATCGCTTTTATTAATAAACTGCAATATAGCAGATAAATAACAGTAACAGGAGATAATAATGAGCAACACATATTTTACACAGGTATTAGACGAACCATACCACTTAGGAAATGGTGAATTTTTGTCAGTAATCACTAACGGAAAAGCACGTCACGAAGGCGAAGAAACAAGAGATTTTAACAAAGATGCAGGTGCAAGAGCAGGATTGCTTAGAGTAAATGCAGATAGTACTACATTTGTAGACTTTTTTGATAAAAGTGATAACGGTGACAGATACCGAGGTATTGCAGTTGTAGGTAATACAGCATATGTAATGCGTACACAAAAAGACAAAGTAGACAGCATTATTAGAGTAGCGGCTGTAAACTTAGATACTAATGAAGTTACAATGATTGAAGAAAAAGGTGTTACAGTACACGGCTCAGAAACTCCTAAAACATTCTGTGGACACTTTAACTTTGGTCGCCCAATTACAGTTGGTACTAAAATTGTTTATCCACCAATTATGAGTGGAATGATTATTGTGTTTGATACTGTTGCTAATACATTTACTGTACACGAAACAGAAGAAAAGTTTGCTTCTATTCATAGTGTGTACGTAGAAGATTTAAATGAAGTTGTATTTTTTCCATATGGTAAAACAACTAACAAGTTGTTAACATTAGACATGGAAACAAATACAATTACTGCACATGAAGCTCCAACTAACGGTGCATTTTATCATGTTAATACAAACGGAACTAAAGCAGTTGGTGCTCCATTAATTATGGACGGTACTACAGAATTTAACTTCTGGGTATATGACGGTGATACAGTTCAATCAGTTGCTTATGATTCATCTAGCACAGATGACATGGGTGGACAAATGGGTTTCAAATACGGAACTATGAACGGTAACACATTATTAACACATACTTGTTGGGAAGGCTGTAAAGAGTTTGTATCATTAAACTTAGATACACTTGCTATTGATAGCTTTGCAACTAATGAGTCACTAGGTAGTAAACCAGTTATTAATGCTGGAGACGTTTACTTGTTTCCATCAATACAAAATCCAAGCATGGTAAATCCAACAACTAAAGTTTTTAAAGTTGAAGGAACTGCAATTAACGAAGTTATGGACTTAGGTACTGCAAATATTACTTCAGGATCAATTAATGATACTGATAGTGTTACAATGTTGGCACCTTACAAGTTTGATTTTAGTGATGCAGGGTTAGGTAGTGATATGGCTATTGTAGATCTTAATTCTAAAACATCAAAACTTATTCCAGTTAATTTAAGCCTAGAAACTTATTCTAGTTAATTGTTATGGAGCGTTTTAACGATACGCCCTGCCAAGACGCCACAGGAAAAATGTTCGCTGACTATCACGAATATGTAGACTACGATAAAAAGAATAATCCAGATAGATGCCATTTTAAAAACGCTCAAGGCAGAGAAACCTTTGCTCCTAGTTTTAATCGTGTAAGTGAAATATATCCATACCATGATCTAGGATTTCAAATGCATAAATGGTTTGAGTTTGATCTAGAGAAAGCCCGTGATTGGTATAAACAATTTTTAGAAAAATATTCAGATACTGAATTTCTCTACCAAGGAGAAACTACAGAACCTAACAGTTGGGGTTGTGTATATGGACAAGGGTGTGGGTTATATAGTATTAAAGAAGAACAGTTATTTGGTTATTTGTTAGATATACACAATGCACTAATTGATATGGGATTAGATAAAGATGCATTTGAATGGGTAGTAGTAAAACATACACCAGGAACACGCTTAGGTATGCATCAAGATGAGCCACAATGGCTTACAGTACATTTACCTTTATACACTAATGATAAAACCAATTGGACAATAGGCGGAACTCCGTTCTTAATGCCAACTGACGGGTGTTATATTATTAATAGTACACAACCTCATGATGTTGTAAATTATGGCGACACAGATAGAATACATATCTATTTCAGTATAAAAACTTCACAGGTTGAAAAAGTCTGGGAAAAGCCAAATATAAAAGGAAGTTAGACACTAGTATGAAAGAAGTTACAGATACAAACTTTAACGAGTACTTAGATACTACACGTGGTCGGTGTGTGATGTTGTTCTATGCTAACTGGAACGGCCCTAGCAGTCAGTTTCAAACTAACTTTGCACAACTAGAATCTAGCTATAGTGAAGTTAACTTTGCACAATCAGAAGTAGATCCTAATCCCTCTACATACAACAGATTCACAGTACACGGGGTTCCCTGCGTTAAAGTATTTGAACACACTGATTCAAGTACAACTGTATTAGGAACATTATATGGTGACAGTTCAAAAGAACAAATCAAACAATTTATTGATAAACATGTCTAAACAAAAAATTGTTATAGTAGGCGGTGGTACATCTGGATGGATGACTGCCGCTTATCTTTCTAAAAAAACCGATTGGGACATTACACTTATTCAAAGTCAAGATATCCCTATCATTGGAGTAGGCGAAAGCACACTTCCAAGTATATACGATTTTATTCAAGAGTGTGGATTAACTGAACAAGATCTGTTTGATGATTGTGATGCTGTACGCAAGTATACAATTAAACACAAAAATTGGCACGGTGATAGTTGGTATCATCATTTTTGTTTTAATGAATCAGAACATGACGAACAAATGCGTTGGATGATAAATTATGAAATGCCAGATAAAAAATGGCGCCACGCATATCATATTGATGCTAACAAGTTTGGAATAATGCTTAGAGATAAAGTAGCATTACCTAATGGCGTTAAACTAATAAACAAAACATTAGACACTATAGATGATATTGACGCAGATTTAATTATTAATTGTGCAGGATTTAATAAACTATTTCCTGAAACTAATATGATTAAATCTAGTCTTAAAAATAACTGTGCAGTAGTAGCACCTAGTTATGATACTGAACTAAAGTATTATACAGAAACTACTGCTATGAGTGCAGGATGGATGTGGAATATCTATTTACAAAATAGAATAGGTAATGGATATGTATTTAATAAAGACTACCAAACAATAGAAGATGCAAAACAAGAGTTCATAGATACTTGTCCGTATAAACTAGAATTAGATAAGTTAAGAGTAATTGAGTGGACAGGACAATATAGTGATACTCCTTATCAAGGTAATATTCTAAATGTAGGTTTAAGTGCAGGATTTTTAGAACCATTAGAAGCACAAGCAATATGGTTAATACAATACCAAGTAGAAATGCTAGTAAGACTTTATAACAAGCAAAAAATCTATAACGCACAATGGAGAAAGGTTGTAACGCATATTGAAAAGTTTTTAGAACTTCACTATACTGCAACTAGTAAAAATACTCCATATTGGAAAAACGAAGTTAAAGAAATTAAGATTAAAAAGACACCGTTTGCTATTTTTGATGAGTACAGTTATCGTTGCCTAGCGAAAGGTTACGCTCTTCCATATACTTTAGAACATTAATACGCCACAGACGCTGTGGAACATTAAACAACATCATACTTTGTTCTAACTTCCATATACCACGTCTTGCTAATAATGGCATCATAGTATCATTCATACGTTTACTTTTACCACCATCATCATTTATGTTTGTACTAATATAAAGTTCTGCATTGAGACTTTGTTCTAATGCCCAATTGATTTGCAAATTTAATAACTGACTTAGTTGTATTCCAGTCTTAAAAATATCTCTACCAGTGCCTAATGTATAACCAGGTAATTGGGCACCACGGAATAAACATCTATATGCATCTGGACTAACTTCGGGTAGTTTATGTATGCCAGCAATACTAACAATTTTATCTTTGTGTGTAGCAACAGTCCAAGCACCTTCTTCTAGTACCCATTCCCATTTCATTTTTTTAAGAGATGTGTTATTGCTGAAGTTTTGTGATTTGCAAAATTTCTCTACTAACGATTCATCGTCTTTAGTAGCAAACCTAAAATTCATTTTTCCAAGTTTTACCATTAGCTATATTCATCCTGTGTGAAAATGTTTTAGTATTCATGTCAAATATATCGCCTGTACTTTTACCATTAATAATACAATGGGCTAACTTAGATGTAGCAGTAATTGGATTAAACATCACATGTGTTCTTTTTTCATCTATAGTGTTAAAATCAAAACTAGGTGAATCGTATCCAATCATTACCGGCGGAGCATACTCTGTCATGCCGTACCAATTAGCAACAGTCTGTACTCCACGCTCTTTGAATGCATCAATAAATGATTGCTCAATTTTACTACTACCAGTAACCATATAACGTACACAACTCATGTCTAAGTCTTTAAAGCCTTTTGTCTTTTGTAACAACTCTAAATGGCGTGGAATTAACGCTATATACGTCGGTTTAACGCTACTAAACAACGTAGGGTAGGTAAGTGCATTAAAGTTAGCACTAACTAGCTGTGCGCCGCTTATATAAGCAGGAAGAGCTGTTATAGTATAGTGTGCTATAGTGTTTGCTGGAAAGACATCCAATACAATATCGTCTTTAGTTAGTCCAATTTCTTTTGCTGAAAGTTTTGCAGATTGGTTAATATATTCCCAAGAGTGTGTTACACGTTTTGGTTCATCTGTACTACCTGATGTGAATAGAGTAAGCATATACTTACTTATTTGAAAACTATTTTGGAATTATTGGATGTGAATTAAGCAATCATTTTGATCCAAGCCGCGCCATCGTAAAATACTGGATAAGCGTTTCCTGAACCAACCCCAACTGGATCCCAAGTAGTTCTGTCAGCGACAGCAATCATACCTAGTGTTGGAGTGTTAGGTTCTGCTGACGAAGCCGCCAATTTTGCAAAACCGTTAATGTCTAATGTAGCCAATGGTGTAAATGCAAGAGTGTTGTTAATAGCAACCCAACCATTTGACATGATTGACATTGTTTTTAACTCTGGACTACTTGCAGAACCATTGTTGTTAATAATTCTAATTGAACCTTTTGCTATATCGTTTGATACTGTAGTGTTAGGATCAATTTGGAATGCAATTACACTTGATGGAACTAATGTATCAGTAGTAGCATCATAACTTCTAGCGTCAATAGCACCTAGGTAATCACCAGCAGTACCTTGTACCGGAGTTACTATATCGCCATGACGACCAGTAAATGCCATTTTAGAAATACCACCAAAACTGCTCTGTGCTAAACTGACCATGTCAATTGGCGGTGAACCGTCTACGTTAGTAATTTCTAAACCAGTACTATATACATCTGTTACGTCACCAATCTTAATTGTTTCTGCGTTTCTAACTCTTAGTACTTTACCTTGTGCATAAATTGAACCGTTATCAATAACAACTGTGTTGTTAACACCATCAACTAGTACGCCACTATCATCAGCAAAAACTGAACCTGTTACGTCACCTGCAAGTGTTCCACTAAAAGTTGGAGCAGTTACAGTAGCTGAAAAGATAGCTGAACTTGCCGCAATTGATTTAAGTGCTGGATTGTAAAATGTTGTTGCATCGTTGGCTTTGACTGTACCTGTTAATTCGCCTGTTACATTAACTGCACCTGTTGCAACATTAAGTAATACTGTACTGTCGTTACCAATTACATTTGCATTAATAGAAAGTGCATCAATTTGGTCTGTTACATTAAGAGTGTTAAGGTGTGCTGTTGCAAACTTGTTACTAGATGAACCTAAACTTCTAGCACCGTCAACATCTGGAATAATATCTGATTCGATTTTAGCTGATAAATTAACTGTATCAGTATTAGAATCACCAATTTGTAAATTACCACCTAACGTTAAATTTCCGTCAGCAGTGATATTACCGGTTGCAGTAATGTTTCCTGTTACGTTTACATTACCTGTACCTGTTAAATTGTAGTTATTTAGGTCTAAGTCTGCACCAAGGAACGTACCAGCTGTGTCAACTGCTAACCCGCCTGCGGTAGTTCCATCTCCTACATACAGCTTTTTAGTGTCTGTAGTATAGATCAACTCTCCGTCTAACGGAGTAATTAAAGCCCTCTGGGCATCTGTTCCTCTTCGTAATCTTAAAGCCATTTATAGCACTCCTAGTATCTTATACATGTATTTATGCCAATACCTAAAATTTACTTCTGCTTTTTTAAGAACTGTTTAGTACGCTTTTGTACATCAGTCTTAACACGTTCCGAATCTACACGGAAATCGACATTTTTAATAGCAGTATTGTAGTTAGTAAACATCTCGTTAAGTGCATTTTCGACCTCTTTAAGGGGGTCTAATTTTGACTTATCTTTAATTTCAATCTCCCACTTCTTACCGTTGTGGAAAAATACTGTTATACTTTCTACATATTCCAAAGGTATGGCATCGATATCAATGTCCTTAAATACCTCAGGCCATTTAGCTATTATATCTTGTGGTAATCGTTTTTTCTTACGATTTGCCACGACCAGCCGCCTTCTTTGCTGGTGCTAGTTCGTCTGCTTGTTTACGTAGGTCTGTAGCTTCTTTAAACAGTCTATCGGCATCTGCTCTTAGATTTTTAGCTAGGTCAGCGTCCGAAAGTGGAGCATCTCCTGGTGCTACTGTTGGCGCTGTAGGCTCTGCAATTTTTGACGCACTAGCAACTTCTGTAACTGAACTTCCACCTACTGCTAGGTCTGAAATACTAACACCTTTTTGCTCTGCAATAATTTTATTTAATTCTGCTAGATTAATGTTAGTTGAGTTATCAGGAGTCATAGTAATGTCTTTAGTTGCGATTTTTGTCAACTTACCTTTACTATGAAAAGCTGGTAACATAGTGCTACCATCTTGTAGTTGTGTTCTTTGCATAGCATCAGCTAATTCTTCAGCTACTTGACCTGTATTACTTTCAATAAGATTCATTAAGACATCGTGGTCTTGATCTTTTAAGTTTTCTGTTTGTACTACTAAACAATGTTCTGCATCGTTTGGTAATGTTCTGAATGCAACAGCAACTTTACGTCCTGTCTTTTCAATTCTTCCAATGTGTTTTAACGCCATATTATTTCTCCTTAGGCTCCTAATACTGCACTTGCATCAGCTGGTGATACTGGTGTATCTTTTGCTGGTGTTGCAGGCATAGTAGGTGCATTAGCCGATTCGGCTACTTGTTGATTTTGTACCGTTGTTAGGAATACATCTAATTTATTAAATGTTTTTCCAACTGCTTCTAGTTCGTTAGCTTTAAATGCTCCACGACTTTGTGCAACTTCGATAATAGTTTTTAAAACGCCTAGGTCCTGTACAGTTAATTCTGCCGCGGCCTGAGCTCCTGTTGGTGCACCACCCTGTGGCATAGGTGCTTGGCCTGCGCCATCTTTTCCTACTGTAGGGGTTGATGCAACTTTTGTTGTATCATTTGACATTTATATTCTCCTTGTTTTGATCATAACAAGCATATTAATCTATATGCTATTATTATTTACTTGTTGATACTTAGTTGTACTTTAAATGTGGACAAGCCAACATGAAATAACTTAACTCTCGATGTTGTTCAAATCCAATTCTTATACACCGATTATATGCACTATCTGGATTATCAGATAGCACTATAGTTTTTCCAATATAAAATCGGCCTTTTAGATTGGTCTTAATCCATTTACGGATTGAATCTTCCATATTATATTTTGGTGTTAGATTACAAAACTCAAAATGCTTTGGTGCTGATTTTGTTTCTCGAACATCAAAAAAGTCTAAGGCGTTGGGTGTATTTTTCTTATCCAGCACTATTTTCCTTTTTCGTAATGTGCAGTAACACCAAATGGCGCCTGCATATTCTTATCATGATAGCTATGTACAATAAAGATAGTATCACAATAATCTTCATCACCCCAGCTATCCCAAGGATAACCATCAGTGAACATAATGAACTTCTTAGGAACAATATCATTTTCTTTCATGTATTCCCAGTTAGCATTAAAGTCAGTACCGCCGCCACCAATAACTTTATATTCACGTAAGTTACTAGGCGAATCTGCACTAAAGTCTTCTTCACCATATACGGCTGTATCAAAGCACCATAGTTTAATTTTATAGTCTTGATACTCATCCATAATACCTTGTACTTCGCTTAAGAAGTCAGTTGCTTGATCGTCACCAATTGAACCTGACATGTCAATAGCAATACAAAGATCAACAGTATCTTGGAAGTTCATACCTGGAAGTATTGCACCAGTATGCCAACCTTTACGTGAAGGACGAGCAAAAGTAAAATCATTACGGATAGTACTTTCAATCTGTTGTCTAAGTAACTCTCTCCAAGACATTTTAGGCTCAGTAAGATCCTTAATCATACGTTCTACTTCTTTAGGAACATTACCAGCACCTGCCGCCTGTGCCGCAGACATCATGTTCTCTTTAATTTCATCACGTATTTTAGCAAGTTCTTCTTTTGAATAACTAGGCTTATTGCTTTTACTTTTACCTTTACCTGTTTTAGGTTGTCCTGGGGTATTACCTTTCTCCCAATCAACGTGTTCGTCAAGTAACTTACCTAATTGATCTAATTCTTCTTGATCATACTTTTCAAAGATGTCATCATATACAGCCTCTGAAGACCAACCATCATATTTAAAGTCTTGGAAAATTGGAATGTCTTTAGGCTTATCTCCAATACGATCACGTACTAGTGTATTGTTTACAATATAGTCTGCCGCAATATTATGTATTTGCGGATCTCTATCTTCTCTACGTGTCATGTGATCAAATACACAATGAAGTATTTCATGTGCAATTACAAATTCTATTTCTTTATTAGACATCTTAGCAAAGAACGGAACACTATAAAATAGGTGTCTACCATCTGTGGCCGCAGTTGGACACCAATCACTTGCTTCTTTAATAATAAGCCTTGTAGCCATATTACCAAAAAATGGGTGACGTAGTAACAAGCCAACTCTAGCTACAATAATTCTGTCCAAAACTTCTGCACGAAGTTCGTCAGTTATTTCTATTTCTGGAGTTTCTGTTTCTAGTTCTAATACGTCTGTTGCCATGTGCCTATTCCTTATTGTTTATACTTACAGTATACACTATTTAATTGAGTTTGTCAACCAAATAAAAAGGGTAGAATACCAAAAGATATCCTACCCTTATCAGTTAACTAGCCTGTGCGGCAGTAATGTACTTACCGTACTTTTCATGGAACTCATCAAAACACTCAACTTCATCTGGATCGATTGGAAGTTGATATTGTGTTAGACCTAATTTGATACCCATAACTACTAGCTCAGTATCAAAATTGTCCATTGAGAACCTTAAGAAATTATTGACCATTTCGTCAAACTTCTTATTGCCTTTGTCGTTAGCTTCTTTAAGTTCGTAACATAAAGATACAGTCAAGGAATACATGGCACTGATTTCTCGTGTATCTAATGTTTTTACTTTACCTGCGAGTACGTCACTCGGGTTAGGTAACTTAGATGAAACTTTACGATGGGCCATGAACTTTACTGCCAGGCCTTCGCCAACTGAACCACTAACTAAATCAGTAGTGGTTGTCTCGTCATCATCATCCTCTAGTAGTTCGGATACAAATGACCAAGAACGAGGTGTAGCAAACGAACGACTTGGACTTTTTGGATCAAAGTCATACAAGTCCTTCTTGCTAAATGTTAAGTAACCAACAACATCTTGGTGGATATCATTGTTTACTGCCCACTGGAACCAATCGTCAAAATCAACTTTAAGTTCTAAGTGAACAAATCTATTTGCTAACGGTGCTGGCATTCTGTATGTAACACCCTTATCAGCATCTCTGTTACCAGCCGCTACAATAAGAACGTTATCAGGTAGTACATAAGTACCAACCTTACGGTTAAGAATTAATTGATAAGCCGCCGCCTGTACAGCCGGTGCCGCAGAGTTCATTTCGTCTAAGAACAATACAATAAATTTATGTTTCTTAGCAAACTCTTGAGTTGGCAATTCTTGTGGCGGTGCCCATTGCATTGTATTATCGTTTGAACTATAATACGGAATGCCTTTAATGTCTGTTGGATCCCATAGTGACAAACGAATGTCAATCATGTGTGCATCAATCTCTGACGCAACCTGTCCAACGATGTCCGATTTACCAATACCTGGTGCTCCCCAGATAAACAAAGGACGTTTCTTTTTAAATGCTCTAACAATGCTCTTCTTTGCATTATTAGGACTTACTGTTCTAATTGCAATGTTTTCCATTTTGTATTCCTCTTTCTGTTTGTTCAGTGCCATACTTAATTTCTTAGTATGTATATATAATAGCACCTCTTTATCAAAAGGTCAACCAGAAAACGCAGTTTTTTTAAGAAAAAATATGTAGTAATATCAAGGGGTTAGTTCTTCATCTGTCCGTTTTAGGGCTTTAGCTAGTCCATATTTACGGACATCTCCACTAAACAGATGTAATTCCATGCTCTTTTTTTCACTTGTAACTGTAATATGCTTGTTAGTTACATAGTATGGACAATCAATAAACTTATCTAAGAACAGTATAATTTGGGTAGTTATTTTAAATTCGGGAGGAAATGGTATTTCGTAAGTAACTAATTCTAATTGGTCTGTAATAAACATCATGCCTTCGTCAGTTAGACGTAACCCGCCAACTGCTCTAGTGTTTTGCCACCATAAAGGCATATATTCTTTTAACGTACTATCATTAATACTAATGTTGGCTTGTTTTAAGAACACCTTGGTATAGGTTTCTTTCCAGTTCATTCTATTCTTCTTCTACTACTGGTCCGGTAGTTAACTTTACAACAGTAAACTCTTTAGTTGTAAATAATTCGTTTAATTTACTTGCTAAGTTGTGTGCATGACCAGGATTACTGAAACTAACTTTTTTATATTTAGGCCCAGGATAATTAGTTAATGAATTTAAACTTTTTAAGTTAAAAGGATTACCTTGATAGAATACTGCCCAAATAGCCTCAGCGGCTAGAATCTGCTCGCTTCTATAAGACTTTTTGTCTGTATATTCTAATAAAATATTTGGTTTTGGTCTACTCATTTATTATCTTCTCCCATAGTATTTATCCAAAAAGGAGAGTTAAATGCGTAGTTTATTAGTTACTTCCAGCCTTGTCCGCCGCCGTCTACAGTTACATTAATAACTTCTTCAGCGTTCTTTTCTTGGTGTACTAGAGCTTCTAAATCGCCGTGTAAGCGACTCATTACACTACCGATAGTAAATGCTAAGTTCTTAGCATCTCTAATGTTTAATGTAATGTCTTTTAGTTGCTGGTTATCAGCAGTCTTAACTCGGTCAATAAACTGCTGTAATGGAATTGTATTTAATGGATTAACGGTTGGCACGTGATAACTCCTGTCTCATTTCAATCTCTGTTTTGAATGGACCTTTATATTCATAAGTTTCTAACGTTACTAGTTTTGGGCAAAAACTTTTGACCCAACCCTTATCAAAGTGAATACAAAAATAACCTGCACAATACAAGCTCTTTGATTTTTTACTTTTTGTAAATAACCCAAACTTACGTTTTACATCAAACATACTGTTGTAAGGAATAGTACTAGTTGGCAGATTATAAATTTCTTTTGAAATATTTTTCTTTGCTTCACTAACGTCTGATTTATTCCAAAGTAGAGAACCTAAATTCTTTTCAACAATACTTTTTGTATCATACATATATGTTCCAGTGTCGCAACTATACATATATTTGTTATCAGCATCACGTGATAGTGTGCCTTTCTTTTCATTTGAGTCTGTATCTTCAATAATCCAGAACTTGTTTTTTAATATTTCGTTTGCTTTTAGTTTTGTCATTTTACCGGATACCTCGCTTGTAATGGTTTTGAATATGCTTGTGCATTATCAGAAATTCGTTGCATATCATATAATGCACAAAATTTCATAAGACGCAACCCAACCTGTGAAATATTTTTAGGTTGTGCATTTTCGTTAATAGTATTAGAAATCTTTTCTTTAATGTTTTCAGGCTGTGCAGTTAGGTCGCATAGTACAACATTACGTTGATAGTCATCTAGTACACGATGCTCTTCACCGTTATGATCAACCCAACGTTGCAACATTATATTATTCCAGTTGTAACCTTTTGTGTCTTTGTCTGCATATGCTTCTTGCAATCCAACTTTGTTCTTTGTACCTTTTTTACGTACACCTGGATATGCACTAAACACATTATCACTAGTGTCGCCTCGCATACATTTTTCAAACAGCATATAGTCTGGATTAGGAGCAGGCTTTTCTAAACCTGTTTTCTTATCAATTATAGGTTTTCTTTTCTTATCATCAAAGTAGCCTTCATGTGTGATAATAGTATTACTAACACCGTTGTATTGTGTTACATTAGGTGCAATTAGTTGTGCAAAGTCACCGTCAGTACTAATAATAACGTGTTCATCGTCTGGATGATGTTGTACCCAACCAGCAATTAAATCATCTGCTTCAAGTTCAGGATGTTGCATAACAGTACAGTTAGTCTTTGTAGTTACAAAATCTTTAAATGCATCAAACGTTTCCCAGAATACTTTTTCTTCTTCTGCTTGACTAGGACTAAGTGCATCACGTGTCTCTTGCCGATTACGTTTGTAAGGCTCGTAATAATCCTTACGCCAACTACGACCTTCTAAGCAGAACACTATATGATCTGCATCAAAGTCTTCCCATGCTTTCTTAATACTGTTTAATGTAATATGAAACGCCATGCCTACTTTTGTATCAAGGTCACCACGTACTACATGCCTTGCTCTAAAGAATGTATTTGCCGTGTCTACTAATACGTATTTCATAATGTTACCCACTCCGTTTTGCCTAATATATATAATGCCCATATAGCATGAAACGTTTCATTAGGATGAAATCCATTAAGACTGCTTGTCTTTAATAATTTGTTACTTGCTTCTAAATTATCTAACTGTTTCATCATATACTCTTGTTTACCTTCTACATTTCCGTATGTACTGTAATGCTCAGTCCACCAACCGGCTTCGTTAATTACAGGTAAATCAAAAACGTTACCATGCATCTGTGAAGTTAATCTAACCCACGGACATGTTACTATTATAAACGATTCTGTATTAAAGTCAACCTGAAATGGATTAAAATTCTTCCAAACTAGACCATTTACATTTGTATGTAATTTAAGAATTCGATCATATTCGGTTAACATCATTGTATCATATGCCTGAAACCATTCGGCATCAGTCATCTTGTTCGTTAATGTTTGTTTAGTTGTATAAAGATTATCATAACCTTTTAACAATCTATGTTTATCTTCAATTTTAGATTGGTCTCTACCGGGACTAGTTAATTGTAATTGGACAAATACTTCTTCATAAAGAACAGAATATTCTTCAAGTAATCGATCTAAGTCTTGTAACATGTTTTGGTTACAGTTACCAGGAACTGCTGATAGTATTAGATCACTATCCAGCATTTTTGCACTATGACTTGCAAATGAATGATTGACTCTATATGTTATATTATCTCTACCAAGTCCGCTTTGTACACCTTGAAAGTTATCACCATAGGTCCAACTTTCACCTACAGAAATTAACAGTCTTGATTTTTTCTTGTTCTTAACATACACTTCTGTATTTCTAGCAGAAATCCAATCTGGTTTAGTTGGGCACTCACGAACCCATACACGAGTTCCTAAACTTTGTTGGATTATTCCGGGTGTATAACTATCTGACGGAAAGGTAACTTGTTCTACCCATTTAGGATGCTTCACTTTTGCCATCTTTTCTAGGAACAATTTTAATATGGCCAGCTTCTCTTTGCGGATCATGTCCTTGTTCTGTCAAAATTGTTCTAGCAACATCTTTAAACCAACCGTCAATAATTTCTTCGTTTGTTTCACCTTTATATCCAACATCAAGTAACTGCTCAATAAACTCGTTATTCCAATCAAGTTCAAAGAAACCATTCTTAATATCTTTTGGATTAACTTGTGTATCTAATACACCAACCCAAGGTTTACCTGCTTTTGTTGCCTCAGCTTTTTCACGTTCCATAGCCTCTTTACTTGTAGGAGGAGTATTACCATCACTACTTGATTTAGACTTTGTAAACATAGTTTTTAGTTTTTCAATCATAGTCTTTCCTTTATAGTAGACCTTTTTCTCTTAACTGTTCATCAAGAGGTCTAGTGTCTTTTGTTGCGTTGTGCTTCTTAACCTTTAACATTTCATCAAGTTCCCCAGGCATTTCCGAATAAGCTGATGTGTAGTCTTGGAGTGAATCGCCATCCTTTTGCCATACACGCTTCAGCAACATCTTTAACGTTGAGGGAATATTCTTCACTGCGTCCACCCAAAGGCATAAGATATACTGGACATTGTACCCCGGCACTTCTGTAAGCCTCCACAGCTCTTTCAACTTCTTCAAAGTCGCCTTGAGTAGCGACAACAAACTTAAGATAGATGTCGCAATTAGTAATAGTACTATACTGACTAGCCACATCAGGCTTAATAGCAGTATCCCAAGGTTCTCCACTAACACTAAGTTTTGGGGAACAAGACCATGTAACTTTAATCCTGTCTTGATTGTTGAGATAGTCAAAGAAATCTTCGTGTAAAGTTTGCGTAGTGTTTGTTTCAAATGTAACATTTTTTAAGTCCTGCATACGTGGATGCTCGAATAATTCAATATATAATCGTTGCCATGCAAGTAATGGCTCGCCTCCGGTTAATATTAAATGGACATCTTGTCCATTGTCCTGTACCCACTTACCATTTGGAGTAAGTGAAAGTAAATGTTCAACAACAGCATCAACACCTGCTAGTTTATTAAAGTGTTTAAACTCAGGGTAGATACTTGCGTATGTATCACAACCTGTGTGTATAATAGGCAAGTCATTAAATTCTTTTGTAGTTTCGTGTACACCAGCATCAATCAATGCTTTAACTTCTGCATTGTGTTTTTTGCCGTCTTTGTGTTGTTCCCAACGATCACGTTTCTCATCTGTACCAAAGTTCATACAACGAAAATTACAACCAAATGTACGTAAGAACACACTAGGTACTCCTACATATTGTCCTTCACCTTGTACACTATAAAATGCTTCTGAGTATCTAAGTTGAGCTGGCATTATAATTCCTCCGCAATACCTAGTAATTCAGCAATAAGAAATCCACTTGCAAGCCAAACAATACTACCAGTATACAATGCTATAGCACAAGCACCAATACGTAATGTGCTTTTTATAATACTAATATAAAAATGTTTTTTATTAGGATCTCTAGGTTGTGGTACAAATACTCTTTCTGGAATAGGCATTATGACACCACCTTAAGCAAAGGCTCAGTAGTCGTACTATCATTATAGTCATCACCAAAGAACCTACGTACCGTTGTTTCTTTGCGTAGCATACCGTCTTTAACACGATACGTAATAAACTCTTGCTTAACAACTCCTGACATATCGCCCAGGCTGTCAACTGCTGATTTTAATGGTCCGTCACTCATTTTGAAAACTCCTGTTGTAATTTAATATTGTCCATAAATTCTTTTTTAGTACCCGCATCTTCATTAAAAGCACCTTTAAGCACAGTTGTCTGTGTTAAACTGCTAGTTGCCATAATGCCTCTATTCTCACAACACCCATGTGTTGCCTGAATATAAACACCTACGTTCTTTGAACCAGTTGCTTTCATAATCTCACGTGCGATATCATTACAAAGTTCTTCTTGTAGTGTACCACGTCTAGCACACCATTGTGCAATACGTGTGTATTTGCTTAAACCAATTAGTGTTTCAGCGGCAATAATACCAATGTATGCAATACCTGTTACTGGTTGATGATGATGTGAACACACACTTTTAAGTTCTGAACGTACAACTAACATACCTTGATAACCATCATCTACATGATTAGGAAATGCAGTTGCATTAGGCATAGGATCATAACGTCCTGCCATTAGTTCATTAATATACATTTTAGCAAGACGTCTACCAGTGTCCATACTGTTAGGATCATTTGCTCTATCAATTAATAAACTATCTAATACTGATTCAAACTTAGGTGTAAGTTCTTCAATCAGTTCTTCTTTGTCGCCCTTCTGTAGGACTAAACTAATATTATCACCCGCCCAGTAACGTATGCCTTGTTCTTCTAGGCGAGCTTTAATTTGTTCACTTTTACTCATTTGTTTCTCCGATGTTAAGGCAGTGGATTGCCAAAGTTAGTATTATTATATACTTTATTTAGGTTTTTGTCAATGACTTTAAGCACCAAAATGTTTGTCTAACATTTCAAGTCTGTCATTAGCAGTGGCCATTTTATCTAACTCTTTTTGAATTGTTTCGATAATATCTGAATGCTCACCAATACCTACAACATTCTGCATATATACTTCGATGTTAGTCTTATGCAATTCAATCTCCGCTTCTGCGTGTTTCCTTGCCGCTTGTATCATTTGCTGTTTCAACATAAAGTTCCTTTCTAAAATTGTGACGGCAAATACTCTGTAGCAATCATTTTATGAATCATTTCATCAAAATGCTCTCCGTCTACAGTATAGTTGCCTACGTTGATATCTTTTTGTTGAAGAAACCAATCTTCAACGGTCGTCTTTGCTACTTGGATATAATTGAAATCAAAAAATTCTTTGTTCATTTCTTTTGGTATCCATGTCCAACTGTTTATTCCAAACAGTTTTACTTTAGCACCGTTGTTACGGCACAATTCTTGTATAATATATATCTCCTTAAACCACTCACGTTGTGCTTTAAGGCTCATAACTTCCATCCATGTTTTTACAGTCATGTATGGTTCATTTCTTAGATCAGGCTTTGCTAATTTAAAGTCTGGGTCGTATACTGATTTAAAGGGTACTTCCTTTTGAAAGTCCATTGGCCAAACTTGCATTGGTATGTCATTAACACTACCGTCAGATGTTTGATTAGCAGGATACCAACAGTCGATGCGTCCTTTTGTAAGTTCTTTAACATAGGTTGCATCTAGCGGTACAATGTTTTCATAGTGTGTAGGAAATTGAATACTTAATCTAAAACGATTCCAGTAGGTCATTTGCACAACAACTTCTTCAATGTCGTCATATGTTTTAAACAAATGACTTAACCATTCTGAATAAGTCCACCAACCGTTTTGTGGATTAGCAAATATAACGCCGTCAGCATCTTTACTATTAATGTAATGTTCAGCCCAGTTGTTATCATTCCACTTACCACTATAAGGCCAGTGTTCTTGTGTCATGTCTTCTTTTGCTTCAGGCATATCACCAACGTGATATCCACTTGTATGACTACAACCTATAGCGGCAATTCTCATGACTCGTAACTTTGTTTTGTAGGAAGAACACCACGAACACCACCTTTTGGATCGTCCATATCCCCGTCACGTCTAAAAATTAAATGTACATGTGGATACATACAAGTTTGTCCTGCACTCTTGCCTATATTAATACCCATGTTGTAACCTGTAATATTATTGTTTTTACTTACAACATTTTCGTAGCCCATAGTAACACCATAATTAAAACATTTCATAATAGCTTCATGTGTGTTTTCACGTGGTACAATTAGTGTGTGTCCTTCTGTAACAGGATACTTGTCATTGTATACAACAAAGTCTCTTGTACTAATCTGTACATCGTTCCAAGGTGCTCTACCATCTGCTTGAGCTTGTTCTAAATTATCAACTTTCATTTTATACTCCATTTTGGATCACGTTTAATTAACTTCTTAGGTCTTAGTTTTAAGGCTCTAGTCATTAAATTAATTATACCACCTTTCTTAAAGTTTGTCAAATATCTTTTACGTTCTAATTCTTTAATCAGTTCATCTGTAAGTAAACACTCTTCTAAACCGACCTTATTTGTCAAGTTAGTTGTTGTAAACTTAATGTAGCACAACGGGTCACCACGCTTAATAGACAGCTTAGATCGCGTATTATCAAAGATAAACCCCCAACTAGTAGTCCTTATCCACTTGTGTATATTAAAAGATCCACCAACAACTTCTCCAGGAAAGTTTTCGTTATGCATAAATGGCGGAAGTATTTCCATTAAGCAAGGCTCGTCTGCAACAAACAAATAATTTAAATTAAATTGAAATAATGGTTTTTTAACATCGTGCATATCTTCTTTAGGGTGTATAGTAAACAAGTTATGTAATTGATGGTCATCAATTTCGTTAGATGTAACAACTACTATTCCGTCTTTAACTTCTGCATCAAACGACACAGGAGACTTTAATAGAAACAAGTTGTTATAAAATCCTTGATATGAAGGACAATCAATAACACCACGCTTGTTGTAATCTTTGTTAACTACTTTTGGCGTTTTAAATCTTTCAGGTTCTATAACTAATAGATCAGGAATAGCACCTGCCCAACACCACCCTATATCAGCTGTCATATTCGCCTACATTCTCCCAAGGATATACTAACCATACATCATTTTCTTCTTTATTAATTTCGTGGCAAGTGTAATTTACGTCATGAAAAGTACTTGCTAGGTTTTCAGTGAGTGTAGCAAAGCGAACATTGTTACCCCAAACACGTTCCCATTTAGGATCGTTAGGTAAACAACTTGCTTGCCAGTCTTCTTTGATCCAATTGAATGTAGCACCAGTATCGTTGATATCATCTACAATAAGAATTTTCTTTTCTAATGGACCACCTGTAACTTTTAATGCATCATCACTTACATAACCATATGCATCTTCTGCCATCCAAAAGTTACTTTCTTGATGACTTTCACTATCACGTAGACTTACTTTAATTGCTTCGCAACGAATGCCTGTCATGTTTGAAATAATAGTAGCAGGTACATTACCTCCACGTGTAATACCTACAATATAATCAGGACGCCAATGGTCCTTATACATTTGATTTACAATATTAACGCACATGTTTTCTACGTCAGTCCAACTATAGTAATGTTTCTTAATCATTTTTGTTTCTCCAAGGGTATGTTTCTTTCATTGCTAACCTTAATGGTCCTTGTGTGTGTATTTCAGGATCAAAGGGTACAAATTTGATAGTAGGTGTAAATCTGTGAAAGTCTTTGAAAGGAGTAGCAGTATGTAATATATTACTTTTGAAAATAATCATACGTCCTGGAATAGGAGGGATAGCAATAATTTCAGGATATGATTGACCTTCAATAGTACCTTCGTGTTTAAGGTTAGTAATAAACTTTGTTTCACCACCTTGATTAATATCCCAGCTATTGTTTGCATAGAACATAAATGTCCATGCATTATCACCTTCGTCATCAATGTGATAGTTTGCTAATTCACGTGGTGCAAAGATGTTTGCATGTGATCTTTTTAATACTGATCCATGTACATGCGGTACATGTTCTTCTAAGAATGTCCAAAGACTGTTAAATGTTTTAGTACCTAAGTAATCTCCGGTACTCATTCCTGTTGGAGGCAAATCAACATCGTCAACTTCACCGTAGAAATAATTCCAACTAGCGACTTCTGTTACTAGTTCATTTAGTTCAGGTGGTCCAAATACTTCATCATATATTTTAATATCACCATCTAAGTATTCTGTAATTTTAGGCTTATGCATCTTTCAAATAATCCCTATTATCAATCCACTTGCCATCTTTGACAAAGCCCCAGCTTTGTGCTTTTTTACCCATAAAGAACAAACTCCAACATGGAATGTTATTGTTGTTCTTGTCTTTAGCAAGTTCTAACCAATGCAAATCTTTTGCACTTCTAAATCTAATATGTCCTGGCCCACGCCAAAACTTACCTTCAGGTGTATGTTCCCAATAGCCACCACTTAAAATAATAGCACCCCAACTCCATGGATGATCATGTAGTGTAGGTTCATCGCTTACAAGAACTTTGTGTAGTGTAATATTAAACGGAAAGTTTTTACGTTCTTTTAAAAATAGATAATAACGGATAAGGTAAGGTACCTTTCCGTCTCTGTCTGTAATTACTCGACGTCTTCCAAGTTTGTCCATAATCTTAGAAAGGAATGTCATCATCAAATTCACCTGCTTCTTTTTTACCTTTGTAATCTTGCTTAACTAAATCATACATAGTTTTAAAATTATGCCAAACTATTTTTAGTGCTGGATACTCTTTACACATTTCTGTTATTTCATCTTCGTCTAATGTATTTAGGCCAACGTCAGAAAAAAGTGTACTATTAATATCAATACTAGTAATTCCGCCTACTGTTGCACCTGACTGAAATGAGTCATCAAATGAATATGTAACGTCACTCATTGTGTTATCAAGGATAAGCCCACTATCTGATGCACTACCAATAGTAATTGTACTTGTACTGCACTGATCGTCAGTACCAATAGTAATTGAATAGTCATCTTTGTCTTTATCATCCATTACTAATTCCTTTATATAAAGCTCGACCATCAAAGAACTCTTTCTTTAATAGATCTGTTTGTTTTAATAGTGCAGGCAAATAAGATTCATAATTTTCTACATAGTCAACTAACTGTGCAACTATTTTATCTTTATTAGCTTTGTAGCTTTCAAAAGATTCAGTCCACGCACTAGGATATTTAAATTTATCAATAGCCATTTCACTATAGCTTAGTCTATCAGGCACCATAGGAAGTGCATTTACTAATGCACCTTCATACCAACTAATGCCAAGTGTTTCTTGTAGGTTAGCACTAAACACTACTTTTGCTTCACCTAGCAAGTTATGATATTCGTTTTTACTTAATGTTTGTTCTTGACATACTACAAATTCGTATTCAGGAAGTTGCTCCGCTAAGTCACGGAATATGTCTACTTGCTTCTCCGGTGCTACACGATGTGGGAACAAGACCAAGTCTCGCTTCTGCATACCTTTGTAACTGTCTAAACTGTTACGCAAATACTCCATAGGCCAACCAACTCTGTGATTCTTGTTTGGATCCATACGTAAACTTTTTGCAAATAGATCAATATGGAATTGTGTAGCAAAATAGTTATCATCATAACATTCATACATAGAACGTTCTGCATGTCTTACCCAAGGTTTGTCGCCTATTAGTCTACCCAAGAAGTCATGTGGATCATAGCTACCAGCATGCCACATACCACCAATGCGAATGTCAACACCCAATAGTTCTGCCATGTAGCGTAGTTGTATAACTGTAGGGTTCCAGGCATCGGTATAAAGAAAATAATCACCGTCCTTAATAGTTCCTGCACAGAACATTTCTCCTATTTGTTCTAGTTGTTTACTTTTGTAAACGTTAGTACCACCAAAGTTGAGAAAAGCCCCAGGCGTTGTAGCCTGAGGCGTTTCCCCTCCACTAATAATCTTTACGTCCATATTTGTAGCACGTTGAAGTTGCTTTGGAAGATATTCTTTCCATTGCTTAGTATAACGGGTATCTACTGCTTCAATGTCTACAATGTACGTTGTCATTAGTTAGGTTTCCTATTCCGGGTAAACTTACCCTTATTCTTATTATCACGATTCTTCCTCAATTTGGAAGGATCTAAATAGAATTGCCATGCTCGGCTATTCTTGTTGTACAAATCTTTTTCATCGAACTTAAAACCGTAGTTACGACAAAAAACACGGAACTTATCCAAGTCATCAAAAATTTTGATAATCTCAGGCTTTTCTTCCCAGTACGACATTGCTTTACTCCTTTAGCTTTTTGCATACTCAATATGTGCGCCGTTTTCTCCATCTTCACTAATGTCAATATGAATCTCACGACCGGGGTATTTAGCATTGATCTTTTGGTACAGATCGTCTGCCATCATCTCACAACTTTTATAATCTACATTTAGTTCACCTTCATATAGTTTCATTAACCATCGTTTAAATTGAATAAATTCGATATCTCTGTCGTTGTGTGTTACAGTGATAGCGACCTTAAAATGGAATATGTGTCTGTGGGGATATCCCAAAAACGAAACATCATATTCGTCACCTGTTGCAAGACTAGGATCATCTAGTGCCGCAGGATACTTATGGATACCTTCTTTAGTAAAAGTAACCCAAATCATTCTTTTTGCGTTGTTCATAAGATCTTTCATGTTTTCTTCTTTAGTCCTTCTCATCATATAATCATGATGTGATTCGTAGTTGTTATTTGTACTCATAGTATACTATCTTTCGTCCTCATTGTCAACCGGATTATCGTTTTCATATTTGGACCAATCTGTAAATTTTGAACGGTCTTGTAAGTCATGTACTTGATGAATCCAAACTCCAGCATTAGATGCCTTAAAGTCTTTGTCATCAATTTTAATACAAGCATTATAGTTTAGTAGATCAATGTAAGGAAGTTTAACACTAATTTGGCTAATAAATTTATTATCTTCGTTGTACCCTGCTTCTATAACATACTCATGATATTTTACATCATAGTCTAATGTAACCATATAACCTTCTTTAAGCAAACCATGTACAAGTGTATCCCATGCCTTGTTAGTAGCATCGTCACCGTGTGGTAATTTTATTTGAAAACTTTGATTAGCACCAAGATAGATATGATCAACGTGATGCTTGTGTGCTTGTTCGAGAACTTCATCTAATGGAGGACATCCTACGACAAATAGTGTATCCATTTCAAATGCTGGTGTTTTTTCTACTTCATAACCAGTAAAGTATACTACATCATCTTTAACTACACCATCTGAATAATCACGTTTCATTTTTTGTTAACCTATCAATTTGATCTTTAATTACTAATTTCATTTTTTTAAGTTTTGTTAATAGGGCTTTATGTCCAAAGTCTCTATACATTGTACGTTCTTTTTCAATCTCGTCAACTTTTTTTGCATAGAATTTATGCTCTTCGGTTAATTTTTTTACAAGTTTTTTTTGTTTCATAATATATTATAGCACTATAATGACTTGTCGTCAAGTGCTTCTCCTCCTAAATTGCCATTAAATGCTATTGATATACGTGATGTATTGCTCGTATTATCTCCAACACTATGATTGATCCAACCCGGAAAACATACAAGATCACCATCTTTTGGCATCACTGTGTATCTTGTTCCGTTAAAGGGAGTTGGAATTTTGGTTAGTTTATATGGTAATGCATAGTCCATTAGTCCATGCGGACTAGAAAGAACAAGATTACCACCTTCTGCGGGCGCCTTTACGTAGTATACAGCTGACATAATATGTCCTGGGTGCATATGCATGTCATTAGTATTAGACCTGCTTGTATTAGGCTTATTAACGTTAATCCAAGCCTGTGTTACTTCTATACGGCAGTTGTCAACAAGTCCTAATAGTTCTGCTTGTTTATCAAACAATGCTTGTACACGAGCTACAAGAGGTTGCAATATTACGTTAGTAAGATCAAGATGCATACTTTGCCAGTTGTCATTTGTACCTTCTGCACTATACAGGCCATGACAAAATGCATACAACGTATCGTTGCTTAGTTCGTTAGCATGTTCATACAAGAAGGGCGTTGCAAAAAGCGATTCTGTATGCATTAATAACTCCTATAAATTCTCTTCTAAGTTATCTAACTTATCTTCTGATAGTTCAGGTTCGTCTACTGTTGCTGTGTTAGTATCTTCAACTTCAAACAAGTTTCCAAAGTGTGTACTTGCGTTTACAGTCTTTTTACCTGTTGCACCACGTGTTCCAATAATGGTCATAAAAAACTTTGAATTGTCTTCTATGATTTTGTTCGCTTTGTCTCTGTCGTCAGTTGCAAATATTGCCTCCACAACATCTCGGAAAAATACCCTGTCAAAACGCTCTTCCACAAGCATGTTCGGAACGACTCCATTGTCGTATTGTCTATTCGCTTCTTGTACTGCATTAATATGACTCCATACATTATGACCCATTTGGATCGCATATGAAAAACTATCCCAAGATGTTTTTCCTTCTTTACCTATTTTATTTAAATCACCAGGTGCATAAATTGTAACATCTTTGGCTTTTAAATCTTGTGTAATAGGTGAATCTTTAAAACTAGTATGTTTACCTTCTCTAACAAATGCCTGTCCAAACGGAGTAGTGTCTGTTGCTAGTGCTTTGTTGTCGATACTAGGAACCATTCTATACACCCATTTACTTCTATCCTGTGTTTCTAATTCACAATATATTTGACCGTTTGCTGTTGCTAAAAATGGAGAAGCACAATCAAATGTAATCATAAAGTTAGGGTTGTGATACTTACGCACCGCACGTTGGATATCAGTTAATAGTGTAGCCCACTCCAATTTACTTGTACCTAAGAAGTGCATTACATCATGTAAGCCTGTTTGTAATAGTCCGTCAAACCTTAATGCAACTAGACGTTTAAGAACCAAATGCACATCACACATGTTCTGTCCACCCATACTCCAACCATTAAAATGTGTATCAGGATACTTGGCTGGATCACAATAGTCTTTCATCTGTTGATACCAATCTTCAGCATCAGCATGATTTTCACCTTGTAGTACGTTTAGGAATTTACAAGCACCACTTCTATTTTTCATAAAGAAGTCATTGTTAATACGTGTAGCATTAACGGCATCTTGATAGTTGTCAATACCTGTTGCTTTAGCACCTTCAGGTGAACGTGCCACCCAGGCAGGGATATCAAGGATCATACCATAGTCCATGTAAGCATCCATCCATGCAAGAACTTGTGTACGTTTTTTCATTGCTTTAGGACAGTTAGGATTCTTCCAGTCGCCTTCCCAAACACCTTTACCAATTTGGAAACCACCTGAGTCACCAAGTAGCCAACTAGTAGTACGATCTCTGTTACGGATCATATCTTCTTTAGGTGAGTCCTTGTTGATATCAAGTTCGGCATGTCCTGCTGAATACAAACTCCAATGGTATTGAAACTGTCCGTCTTTACGGTTTAACCAATTAAGACTTTCAACACCGTTCTTAAAGTTTGCAGGAATACGATTGTATTCTACATATTCGCCTGCTCTTTGTTTACCAACAAACGTAGCATAGAAGCCACTTAGTGCTGGTAAGAACGTTGCGTAATCGTTCTGTGCTTTTGTTAAGTCGGTATTCAAATTATTCTCCTATTATCCAAAGGCTTTAATTGCTAAAAGCGGAACAAGCCAAGGATAAACTAAATGTTCTATTAGTTCGTATATTACTAATACTGTTAATAATATTGCCCATAGTTTACTTGTCTTTGCTTTGTTACTAACATATGTAAACACCTTTGAATGTGCTTTTCCTATTTTGTCTATTAAGCCTGGCTTTTTATTTTTTTTCGTCATTTATCCTTACTTAGTTTGTGCTGGTAGAATATAGTCGTACTGACCTAAACCACTGTCAACACTTAATGCCATTGCACCTTGATCACTAATCTTCATAGTTACTTTACCATCAAGATTTAAAATAGCTTGTACTTGTGCTACAGGCCAACTCCAAGCATGTTTCAATTCACTGCCAACTCCGTGTTGGAATACAAATGATCCTGCGTGTTGTGAAGCGTCACCAAAAGTAAACACTAAGTTATCATTTTCAGTCTTAACTGTAAATGTAGTTTCTTCTGAATGTGCCGCACTTTGCAATTTCATTCTAGTAATTGAAGCCATTGTAGGCTCAATGGTTACGTCCCAACTTGCACCTTTAAACTTAACAGTTTTAAGTTTCTCATCAATAATTGCTTTATTCATAAAGCGATAATCGTTTTCAAAGTCACCTGCTTCGTTTTCAAAGTGTAAGTGTGTTGGCAAAGTTTCGCCGTCTTTTTCTCTAGACTCTACAGTAATCTTTGCTTGTTTTTGATACTCAGGATTCTTTAAGTGTAGTGCTAACTTGTCTAAGTTAGGCATACCAAAGGTTCCTTTAAATTCGTTTACTGCCGCCTTTGTTGTAGCAGTTAAGATAACACTTCTATCTTCTGCCATTGATTCGATTGTCGTTGCGGCATCTTCACCAGTAACTTTTACTAAAGTTAAAAATCCTAGTGAATGTGTATGAGCAACAACGTCTTGTAAGATATCTTTCATTTTAACATTTCTCCATTAGTTATATACATTATATTTAGGTTTTTCTAAAAAGTCAAGCTCTTTCTTGTCTTTTAAGAATTGTATTAGCTCAATTGTTGTTTTCCAACCCAAGCCTTGTAACACTGATATGTCAGCAACATTATCAGCTCTTTCATTGGGAGTATCCATTTTCATTTGTGGATTCATTCCAAATTCTTTTAAAATACTTTTTAGTGATTGGCTTTTGCCAGTTCCGATATCAATAACTCCTCTTACATCTTCGTTTTTGATTAATGTAAGTATTGCACTTACAATATCGGCAACATGAATAAAGTCTCTTTTATGATTAGTTACGTGTGGTACATCATTGCGTATAATTCGAGGTATTAACATGTTTGGCCTAAGTTCTGAGTTGTTACTGTATATAGTTGTAAATCTCATGCCTAGACTTGATTGTGGTGCAATGCGTTCAACTGTATGTTTAGTTAATGCATACGGATTTCTATTAGGTTCTTTTGCAGTACTTGAACTAGCATACAGTATTCTAGTATTTTTAAAATGGTCAAATAATCTTTTAGTTGCTAGTACGTTATGTTGAAAATACAAATCAGGTTCTTCTAAACTTCTTAGTATTCCGCTTTCGCCTGCAAGATGAATTACTAGATCAACATCGAAGTCTAACGAACAGTCTAGTAAGTTATTACCGTCTTTTAAATCAATACCAATAACACGATGGTCTTTGGTTAGAGCAGTATACAACTCTGTTCCAACCATACCTTTATGTCCTGTTAGTAGTATCCTCATCGAGATTTAACTCCAAAGTGTTTATAGGTTGATTGTACACACTTAGCTTGATAGTAACAGTCTGCTAATGCATTATGTAATTCTTCTTGTATTGCTTTACGAGGATCTGTAGGCATCATAGCAAACAATGTTCTACTGTCTCTAATCTGCCAAAAGTTCCATGGACACGGCTTACCAACGCCTTTGTATAAGTTTTGTAAAATAGCATAATCAAACAATGGACCTTGACACCAAAGTTGATCTACTCCTACACAAAATTTATTAATTGCTTTTGTAAGTTGCTCCATGTTCACACGATCTTTGTGTTCACCAAATGCTTCTTCTCTAATCTTAGGATCTTGTTTACCCCACCATTCAAGTGTATTGTCATCTATTGTACGATGATACTTTTCACTTTGTTCTTCAATGTCGCAACGTAGATACAATCCTGAGTGCGGATCTTCATCTGTATACGGGTCGAATTTAATAGCACCGAGTGTTATGATAACACTATCTGGCTCAACGCCAAGTGTTTCTAAATCTATCATTCCATGTACAGCCATATTAAATTACCTTCACTAAAATTACTATTTGAAGTATTAGCACAGCAATTGGAACAACAGTTCTAATTAGTTCCATAGTGTGATTATACTCGTCAAGTTTTCTTTCAAGTTTATTTCTTCTTGCCATAATCGCCTTTCTATTCTCCGAAATCAAACAAACTATTAAATGTATTGTTCTGTAATGTGCTTGAAATATCATAGTCTAGCACACCGATCAAATTACCTAGTTTGTTGTCAATAATTGTTGATTCCATTGCATCATCATCAAACGGAAGTTCTTTAAACCAATCTGGAATACGTAGTTCGTCTGTTGGATATGCAACACTTGTGTAGCCTAGTGGGTTCTGTTTTAGTTTACAAACAATAACTTTCATACCGTCTACAATCTCTTGCGAGTATTTGTCACCGTTCATACGCTTTAGTGTGTTCCAGTTAATACTTGCACGAACATGTCCGGGCATAGTTGCTTTGCCTTGCTTTGCTTCTTTACGTTGATACTCGCCAATTTTGTTTGCACGTTTAGGTGAACCTTTTTCAAAACCAGGACGTAGTTTAAATGCAGTACGGAAGTCTGTAATCTTTGCAAGTATTTCAGCTTCTGTCTTATCTGTAAGTACCATAAGCAATAGTTCACTTAAAAACTCTTGCATAAACACAGGTGTATCTGATCGTTTAAGATCAAGACCCATTGCTTTTACTTTACCTAGTTTACCGTTGACGTCCATGCGTTCGCCTTCGTTATCATAAATTAAAGCCGCATAACGTTTCTTAGTAATAAACAAACCTGACTCAGCAACAATTTCTCTACCTGCCGCAATAACATCTGATCTGCTCTTTGGACAATGAAATGCTTCTTGCATAAACTTTGGAAATGTTTCATTCGCCGCTTCACATACTTGATCATATAATGTAATAACACTATCTTTTGTCCAAGGAATTTTTCCAGCATCAATATCTGCTTTTAGTACAGGGTGGGCACTAAAGTAAACAGAATCAGTATCACCATAGATAATACTATCACCTACATGATCATATGTGCCTGTAATAACTTTATTAACTTCTGCACTCATATGTTTTGCGATAGCTCTACCTGTTAGTGTTGTTGATTGACCAATCCGCGGATCAAAGAATCTACAACCAGGATTAAGAATTGCACCATACAAACTGTTCAAGTTAATCTTCTTAACCAACTGTCGTTTATCCCAAAACTCAACTTCAATTCTGTTTCCAGCATCAATAGCTTTGCCTTTTTGTTTTTGTAAATCTTTACGTTCACTATACCAACGTTTAAGAAGTCCTGGAATAACACCGTCAAATTCATTAGTTAAGATAGTTCCGTTAGCAGTTAGCATCCATGGCTTGTGTGAATCAAATATTAGTTTGTATATCTCAGCACCACTAAGAATTTCACTTTCACCGTTTTCAAAGTCAACAGTAATACTAATGTCTTTCTTCTTCTCCATAACTGCTTCGTATTCAATAGTACCAAAGCGGCCTTCCCAAGCACCTGCAAATGACTTCTTCTGAAGTGTCATTGCATCTTCAACCATTGCATCAGTTAGCTCAGGACGTAATTGTCCTATAACTGTTGCAGGATCCATATTTAATGCTCTAATAACAGACGGATATAGTGAATTCAAATCCATTGAACCAATCCACTTGTGTACACCTTTTTTAGGAAATGCTACATAAGCACCTGCCGCAGGATCACTGCCAGGCTCACGTTTTACTCTGTTAGGAACTTGCAAGCCTCTGTGATGTGCTTCGTTGATAATTGCTTGTTCTGTAACTGCAACTGCACCCATAGTGGTCTGTAGTAACACCGTGTTACTATGTGCAAGTTCGTTACTAAGATCAATAAACTTTAGTTTTTTGTCCAGCTTGTCCAGTAGTGCAACGTCTTGTCTGTTGTACTCAATGAACGTTCTGAAGTCATTGTTATAAAGTTGATCGAGCGTACCTTCGTACACAGTTTTGTTTTCGCCGATCTCAAGTTCGCCAATAGCGTCGAGTCGATATGTGTGTCTTTCTTCATATGTGTATTTACGATATAATTCCAAACTATCTAAATGCACTCTGCCTATTAGGTCATAGGTTTCAGCTTTACGTCCGTACTTTTCATATTCACGTTTCTTAGGAAGTTGTTTCCATAAACAAAAACGTCTTGTATCATCTTTACTTAAAACTCTTTTTACACGATTTACAGTATATGGAATATCATAACCTTCACTGTTCCAACCTGTAAGTATATCACTGTCTTGTATAATATCAAGAAACGCTTCTAACATGTCGCCTTCTTTTTCATACAAGTATGTGTTTGGAAAATCTTTTACTTCTTCTTTTGCTTGTTCCATTGATAAGCCTTTAGGAGGCATAGCAAATGTAACTAGACTATCTAACCATTGTAAGTGTACAGTAATAGCAGTAATAGGCATAAACGGATCACTAGGATCAGCAAAGCCACGTTCTGGATCAAAGTCTGTCTCAATATCAAAAAAGCAAACATTCAACTTAGGTGAATCTACATTTAAATAGTTTTCACTCAAACATTGGAAGATTGGATTAATATCACTTTCAAACAATTCTTTGTTTGCGTTAATGGCTAGTTCTTTACGAAACTGTTTTGTGTTTTTAGCAACAATTCTGCTTAACGGATCGCCGTAAATACTTTTGTACTTACCACGTTGATCTTTATAATAAAATGTGTATTTGATTGGGTATTCTGTGTAAGAACGCTTACCATCTTTTCGTTCGACTACTCTGATCACATCCTGATCACGATCAAACTGTGCGTCTACATAACTCATATTTTAACTCCTTGTATGTCACTTGGGGCTGACAAAAACCAATAAGGTCGCTTATGGCCGACTTTTACCTTCATTCTTAAAATATTCATTCGCCTCTCTTGCCTTGTCATCTATCCAAATATCATAGTGTGGCTTTCTAAAACTTAGTGTTGTGTATAGTACACCCCACTCCGCAAACTGGTCTTTAGTAAGCTCACTCCAATCTTTGCCTGTGCTACCGCCTCTAGCAGTCCAATAATGTATTTCATTGCCTTCATTATACAACTTATTAAAGTGTTGTATACGTTGAACATCTGGTTTACTAAATTCGTACTCACTGTTATTATTATAACAGATAGTTCCGTCTATGTCAACCATATATTTCATATTACGAACAACTGTATTAATGCCCAAAGGTTCATTGCTGAGAACCAAGAACAAAGTATAATTACAAATGCCGCTTGTCTAATAACTGCACTAACAATGCCCAAAATACTTCCAACCAAATATAATGGCACAAATATTGTTGTTGCAGGGTCTAATATAGTAAAGCTCAATATTGCACTTGCTGAGATTAAGAACAATGCCTCAATCATTTCGCAATAGAATGCAACAGGACTTAGCCTATAACTTGTTTTAAAGAAATTGGTTACTCTATTCAAACTACTTGTCCTTGCCAACTGTAACAACAAGTGTTTCTAGATCATCAAATTCATCAGCAACTTTATGCCATTCACCTTTTTGGGCAATCTTAATTGCTTTATTAATAAGGCTTGGTTTAATATCTAGTTCTTCTGCTACTGCTTTTACAGTATCTTTAAGACCTGTAGTTAAGTCTTCTACTTCTTGGAGTACTGTAACTCCTTCGTTAACCAATCTTTCTAGTTTGGCTTTTTCTTCTACGCCGTATGTTCGATCGCTCATGTTATCTCCTTAATTGTTATATACATTATACACGAACTGTAAGTGCTTGTCAACAACTATTATTCAGCTTGTGTACGATGAATTGTTAAATTACCTGCTATTACTATTCGCTCTTTGTCGTTCTTCTGTGGGGGTACTTCGTGTGTTACCCAACCTGGGAATACTGCTATAAGTCCGGGATTTGGAAATATAGCATTACCACTTGTTGGAAATACTAAAGGTGCATCATCTGGAGTTGCATCAACATAGTATACAAAACTCCAAATAGCAGGATGATGTGCATGTGGTTTACAGCTATCGCCTTTGGAATATACTGCACCCCAACAATCTGTTACTTCATACTTACCACCAACTAAATGTTCAAGACCATTTTGTACAACATCAATAGCAAAGTTAATAATCTTTTTAAAGTCAGGATCTCTAAACATTGTCCATTCTGTCATATTTGCTTGAACATTTGTTTTTCTAAATTGGCAATCCCCTCTAGCTCTAATTTTTTCAGCTAGTATTGGATTGAGTGTCTCGGCATCTTCATATACGTGAGTATAGATGTCAGCAGATTCTTTAAACTCTAATTTTTGCACGTTTGGTATGAACATGCAATTATTTATATAGGGGTGTTTAATGTATTGTTATTGCTGGTTCTGTCCAGCTTCAGCTTGTTTCATAAGTGCTTTGAACTTACCAAACAGTTGAGGATTAGACATCATACTTTGAATAGCAGTTGCATATGGAGCAATCGCTTTAATAATATTTGGCGGTAATGTTTCACCTGATGATATTTTATCTAAGCCTTTTGCAACTTGGGCACCACTTGCTTTACCACCAACAACACCTTTTAATGCTGTTGCTTTTTGTGCAACCTGTTGTGTTTGTTTGTTATCGTCGCCTTTTGCTAAGCCAGTAACTTTGCCAATTACGCCGCCTTGTTCTGCACCAGCTCTTTTGATATCATCTCTACTAGCACCTGTGGCATTCGCCGCAAAATCTACTGCCTTGTCTGCTACTTTACCTGCAACTTTTTTAACAATGCCTGCACCTGGTGCTTCTTTTACAAATTTGTTTTTAGCTTTATTAAATCCCTTCCATCCTGTTTCGGGCTTTAATTTAACTGCACCGTCACTCCAATCTGATCCAGTCCATGTCCAAGTTACAGTACCATCGTTGTATGCACTACCTGGTTTTAAATCATCTATTGTTTTAGGTTGTTTTTGAGTTTGTGCTTTAGGATCTGGTGTCGGTGTTGGTGTTGGTTTTGCTTTAGTCTTTGTGTCTTTTTTAGAAGTGTCGCCTTTAGCAATCCAATCATCAGTTTCTTTATCGTCAATGCCACCGCCGGGTGCGATTGGTTCTTTACTGCCGTGTGCGCCACCAAACTTTTTTGAAAATGCTTTATTTAGATTACTAAGACCTGTACCTAAACGATTGTTGCGAACTAAATCATCTACTTTACCAAGCGATGCTTTAGTGTTTAACCAACCTCCTGGAGGTGCTTCTACAAGATCTTCAACTTTCATTGACTAAGCCTTTACGCAATTATCAACGGTCTTGCCGCCTTTTTTCTTAGTACCCATACGCTTGTAGCCTTTCCAGCATACTTTGCCGTCAACGCCTTTTTGTTTTTCTTCGTCAAGTGTAGTGTAACTAGGCTTGCCACAATCTTTACATTTACTATTTGCTACTTTTTCGTTTAGCATATTAGCTAATGTGTTTTTGTATGATTCGTTTTTCTTTTTGTCTGCTTTAGAAGCGTGTACTGCTTTACGCTGTGCATCGTTCTTGTACTTGCCTTCATTCTTTTGATTTTCTTTGTAGCAATCGCAATGTTCGCAATCAGGTCCGCATTTACATTCTGTTACAGGCTTTCCGCAACATGCTTCTGGACACATTTTTTCTTTAGCTTCGTTAGCTGTAGATTCTGCTACTTCGTCAAACTTCATTTGGTAGTCTAAGTGATGGTAAACACTACCTAAATAATCTGCTGATTTAGTAATTTTAGCTTGTACCCAACCTTCTAAGCCTGCTGACTCGTCAACACCTTTAAGCATTTCGTGTAGTTTGATACTGTATTTTGCAATTTTGTATAGTTCAGCTCTAGCCATTTGTACTTCATGGTCTGACTCAGCTTTGTAAGCCATGTCTGCTAAACCTTCTTTTAGTTGTTTTTTATTCATATCCATCACTTTATCTCTCTAATAGTATTTATCGTTTAGCTACTTTGCCACCAAAGAAACTGTCTGACGCATCTAGTGCATTAACCACTGTGCCGTCTGCTTTTTTCTTAGACTTCTTTTTAGGTACACCGTTCTTATCACGTGGTATTTGACCATGTGCATGTACTGGATTTGCCACAGTTGCTATAGCACCTGCACTAGTACCGCCTGCTGTTGCAGTTTCTTCTAGGTCTTTTTGAAATAGTTCACGTATTAACATAGTATTATTTATCCTGATTTAGCCATCTTAGTTGCTGTTGCATACATAACTGCTTCAGCATCTTTGCCATAACGCTTTTTAAAGTCACTTTTATTCTTTTTCATACCCTTTACTATGCGTTCTTTTTCTGCTTCTTCGTCTTTATCTAGTTCACGTTCTTCTACAGGTTTATTAAAGTAATCCTTTAATAGTCCAGCAGTACGCTCGAACTTGTGATCTTTGTGCTTAAATCCAACTCCACCTTTAGCTTCCCAGTTTCTAATATTAGATCCAAAGTCGTCAATTAGTATGTTAGGTGTACCATCAGGTTGTTTAGCCCACTTGTATTTGTCTGCGGATATAATAACTTCTTTAGGTGGAAAAAACGCTAAGTTCTTTTTAATCCATTCACGCTTGTGTGGTTCTGCTTTAGGGTCGTTAGCTAACGGAGCACTTAATATGTTGTACTCTCCTTTTAGCTCTTTAATAATGTTTAATAAGTTTTGAGCATTTTTTGTTAATGGTAATGATAACCAAAAATCATCTTTGTCTCTAATTGTTTGTAATGCACTTTCAATGTCTGTAATTTGTCGCCAATCTTTACCTACTATCTTCTTCCAAGCTGGAAAGAAATCAGCTAATACTCCGTCCATGTCTACGTATATTTCACTAACTGCTGATAGTTCTTTTGATTTTAATTCTTTTATTTGCGACTCAGTCATCCCCATATTAAATAAAGTATTTGGTTTTGTATTTTTATGTGCTTTCTTATGCATAGTATACAACGGCTTTCCATCTTTGTCAACCGAATTACCAAATTTCTTTGCTTCAATACTAGTTTGATCCACGCCAACATCAGGAGTTGTGTTAACACCTTTTACAATGCGTCCTACGCCTTCTGATATCTCATGCCATCTCATTTCTTTTTACGTCCTCTAAACCCTTGTGGCATATTTTGGTTAGTCATATAAGGTCTACTAAACCAAAGTTTAAACCAATCTTGATCACCTGGTTTTACACCCATTGCTTTTTCTTTTTTCTTTAGAGCTGTTGCAGTAATACTAGGATTTTCGTCAATCTTATACTCCGAATAACCTGAGAATTCATTAATCCCTGCTAGTCGTTGTAAAGTTTTAATATCCATTACTTCTTTCCACTCTTCATGTTAGCACACCAGTGATACATTTTAGCCTTTTCGCCACTTGCATTTTTAGCACGTTTGCGTAGTGCTGTAACACTACCATTGCAACTAGCACCTGACTTTTTTACACGCCCTGGTCTGCTTTTACCTTTTTTTTTACCGTCAGCAAAGTTTTCTTCTACATTTTCGTTATGTTTAAAGTATTCTATTTGTCCTAGACGCTTTTCAGCCGCTTTACGACTATCGTATGTGCCAAGTTTCTTTTTACCGTCTTTACTGTAGATAACATACTTGTCACCTTGCTTACGAATAGTTTCTTCTATAGTTTCTTTTTTCTTACCGTCAGCAAAGTTTTCGTCTAGCATGTTTTCTAATACTTCATCTGCCATATGCACACGAGCATACTCTGCACCTGTTAAACGTAGTGCATCATATCTGTGATGTCCGTTTACAATACGTCCTTTGCGATCAATTTGTAAAGGTGCATAATCGTCGTTTAATACGTTTACTAGTTGCTTACCTAGTTTATGCCAATGGCGTTCGCTTTGTACAGTTTTAAGTTTGTCTAGTTTAATTTTACCTGGCGACCCAAGTTTCTTTAACTGCGGAGGTGCTTTACCGCCTGTGGGTTTGTCATCAAAATGTGCATCTTGATAACCTTGAGCATCTTGTGTTTGATAACCAATACGATTAAGTTGCTTCATAAGGTACTTCATTTCTTTAGCACCTGCATAAGGAGCAATCATAATGTCTGGTTCATCTACATTAGATCCTGCTGGCATTGACTTTAGATTAGCTAAATTAGTACCTAATTTTAAAAAGTCGTATGCTGTGTCTGACTTAGTTAAGAAAGAATTTTTAGGATTAGGAAACATTTTACCTTCGTGGTGTCCTTTTTTAAGAGGCTTTTTCTTTTTCTTTTCACTAGCATTTAACCCACTTTGAAATGTTGCAAATTTTGCCTTGCCTTGCTCAATTTTTGAGTTAGACGCTGATGGAACAGAGTCGGAAGGACGTTCGTTAACATCAACTTCTTTAGTTAAGTTAGCTTTAAGTCTATCATATGGGTCTTGTGTTGAAATTTCTTTATTTTTTGGAACTTTAATACTTACATTAATGTTTAAGTTATTGAATAAGTTCTTAACACCGTTAACACTTTTTAGTGCTTTTTGCATTAGTTCTTTTTCATCTTCAGCTCTACTATCGTAAAACTTAATAAATTTCTGTGCTTCTTGTGGAGTAATTAATACTTCACCACCGCTACTTGCACCACCTGTATCTTTATAACTTAATGGAAAAGGCATACTGTCTTTTCTATCAGCAATGTTATATAATACTTCAATCTTTGGTCGTTGTTGCTTTACACTATATTCATCTAAACTTTCATCAACAATGCCCATGCCTTTTCTAACTTGGTCATACATTTGCTGTGCCATCTGTGCATTAGCAACACCTTGTTTGAAACTATCAAAGTCACCTTCTTGTGCCGCGGCTCTCATTTTACTTGCACTCATGCCTTCAGCACCATCTGCATCAGGATCACGTTCGCCTGCACTTACAATGTTAATACTGTTAAAGTTATAGTCTTTACCGTTGTAGTCATTTAATAATTTAGTAAATGAATCAACTCTGTCTGAACCTGCTACATATATAATATCTGTATAGCCTTTAGCTTCTAGACTTTGCATAGCTTGGATAATAGTTTTTACTTTAGGATCACCTATTTCAATACCTGGAAAACTTTTAGATGCAAAGTACATCTTTTCTGGGAATGGTAGTGGATCTGTTTTAGGTTTTTGTGTTTGACTTAAAAATAAAAAAGGATCGCCCTTTTGTGATTTTACTACGTCAGCTAATTTAGCATGTCCAATAGTTGGAGGATTCATTCTTCCAAATGCAAACACCGCAGTCTTAGGTGCTTCAAAAAGCTCACGTAAAAGCATTAGTACTCTCCGTCTCTAAGTGCTTCCATTTCTTCACTACAAATTACTTCTGCTAAAGATTTATATTCTTCTTTAGTTAAAAGTTTTGTAGGATCTTTTGAAATGTTAAATTTATTACAATACTGTTCACAGCATCTATCAATCATAGGTGATAAATCTTGAGGTACTGGACTTTTGCCGCCTTTTAATTTATCTTGTAGTTTTGCCATTGTTGGATAATACTGTTTGCGATAGAACATTGGGTCGTTCTTCATAAACACTTGTAAGTCGCCAATGACATCAAATCCTAACTCATTTTCTTTTGTTGGGTCTAAATCTGCAAACTCAGTTATTTTCATATTACCACTTCCTACATGACCAGTAACGTGCCTTAGTACGTGGTCCTGGATTATCACAGTTGTGTCTAGCACGGAAACTTCTTCTACGTGCTGGATTAGACTTTTTAATACTCATTGCCTTACCTTTGACACTTGATCCACCGTGTCCAAAGTTTACTTTTTTAACATTTCCTGTTTTAGGATCTTTTACATATACCTTAAACTTCTTAACATCACCTTGCATAGGTTTACCAAGTTTTACTTTACGTCCTTGATATTCTGCTTCGTCTACAATATCATCTTCGTTATACCACATAACACCGTACTGTTCATAAAACTCATCATCATCGTCATAAGTTTCTTCAATAATATCTTCGCCAAGCCCTGCACTAATTTCAATATCAAAGTCATCGTAACCTTGTTCGAACATGTAGTTTGCTAGTCTGTTAGCATACTCGTTTGATTCGTCTTCTGAAAGTTGTTTTGGTAAAGCAATTTCCCATGCTGTACCACCTTGCTCAGTTTCGTAAAGATTTTGATCAGGAAAGATACTTTCGTCTAACAACTTAGTTGTTTCCTGTTTTTCCATTACTATTCTTACAAAATGTTCCATCTTATCTCCTAGTGGTTTAATAGCACACTATTTACTGTACCTGCTGTATGTACTGCTAACACTCTTACCCAAACAAAATTGCCTGTAAAGTTTTTAAAGTAATTACCGTCACTACCTGTTTCGCTTGTATTAGTTATATCAAACCAATCATCAGCTGTAGGAGTTACTGCTAGAGTTCCTTGCATTTTAATAGTTCCGTTAAAGCCACTAAGGTTGTATTGCACAGTATGGAACCCATCTGCACGACCGTAATAGCCGTCTCCTTTAAACTTCTCACCTGTAATAGTCTGTGTTGTACTATCTCCTAGGTGTGTGTTTTGTGTTAATATTGTTGTACTGTTGGACATATAGTTATTTATCTAGATCTTTACTACTTATAATTTTATCAATTCTCATCAAATCCTTCTTTAAGAACAATCTAATTAAGGTTATAGTGGCAAAATCTTTAACATACATGTACATACCTTTGAGATTATATCCGCGTTGTATGTTACTTAATACTCTATTACCTATCTTAATTTTACTTTTATGTTTGATGCAGAAGTTCGCAAGGTTCGGATCAGCAGTTCCGTTAAGTGTAATTTTATAACCAAAGTCTATAGTATCATTAATAATAATATTAGGGGTTAAGATTGCATTATCTTTGGGCATGTGTACTACGCAAACTGCGTTTAGTTTACTAGTTATAGTTTTAACCCATTCATAGTTATTAGTGTATATTCCTAAGTGATAACTTTCACAACGAATTTTAAAATTTTCTTTTTGTTTTATGAATAACGAAAGTAATATCTGTAGATCGGATAGTTCTTCAGAAGTAACATTTACTGTTCTAAATCCAGACCCCCATTTAACAAAACCTTCAGCTTCGTATTGTTGAATAGCAGTATCGATAGACTTTCTTGCATGAGAAAAGTTTTTATTTCTAAAAACAAAGCCTAATGCATTATGAAAGTCTACCTTATACTTGTATTGATCGTAGAATAGTTTATGAGAATCAACTTTTATCAACTGTTTCGGGCTCCTTGACTGTATTTACAGTAGTCTGTAAGTCAAACGCTCCGTCTTTAATGTCGATATGTAGTTTACCACCGTTCTTTAGGTCACCAAACAGTAATACTTTAGACAACGGAGTTTTAATATCATTATCAATTACACGTTGCAACGGTCTTGCACCCATCTTGGGATCAAATCCTTTGTCTACTAAGTAATCAATTGCTTCGTCTGAAATAGTAGTTACAACATTCTTTTCAGTAAGCATTGTCTTAAGATCAACTAAGAACTTACCAACAATTTTAATCATTGTATTCTTTTCTAATCTACCAAATGTCATAACACCGTCAAGTCTGTTACGGAATTCTGGAGCAAAGAACTTTTTAAGTTCGCCATCGTCGTGGTCTTTCTCCATATCGCCAAATCCTACTGCATTAGTATCAGCTTCAGCTGAACCTAAGTTTGTTGTAAGGATTAATACAAGGTTTCTACAGTCAGCAGTCTTACCGTTACTACCTGTAACAAATCCGTTGTCCATAATTTGTAATAATAATGAACTTACATCTGGGTGTGACTTCTCAATTTCATCAAGTAGTAATACACAGTTTGGATTCTCTTGTACTTTAGTAATTAGTAAGCCACTATTTTCTTCAAAGCCTACATATCCTGGAGGCGAACCAATTAGTTTAGCAACACTATGTTTCTCTTGATACTCTGACATATCAAATCTAATTAGTTTTACACCTAATTGTTTTGCAAGTTGTTTCGCTGTTTCAGTTTTACCTACACCAGTTGGCCCCATAAACACAAACGATCCAATTGGTTTGTTTTCTGCTTTAAGTCCTGCTTGTGCTACATGAATCTTATCAACAATGCTGTCAATTGAACTGTCTTGTCCGTAAATTGCGGCTTTCATATTATGGTTTAAATTAGCAAGGTTACTAGTTTCAGTTTCCATAATTTGTTCTTTAGGCATGTTAATCATCTTAGCAAGTTCAAACTGTACTTCTTTCATACCAACTGTCTTGTTTGGTTCACTTGTAATATTAAATCTTGAACATGCTACATCTAATAAGTCAATAGCTTTGTCAGGTAATTTTTTATCTGTTTGATATTTCACACTAAGTTTAATTGCAGTATCAATAGCTTCTTCTGTAATAGATACTTTGTGAAAGTCTTCGTAATATTTTTTAATACCTAATAAAATATCTTTAGTAATTTCATTAGTAGGCTCGTCAACACTTACACGAGCAAATCTACGCATCAATGCACGATCTTTTTCAAAGAACTTTCTATATTCTTCCCATGTAGTTGATGCTACAACTTTAATATTTCCTTTAGTAAGAATAGGCTTTAGCATATTAGCTAAGTCATTTGATTGACCACTACCGCCAGCACCTGCTCCACTAATCATATGGGCTTCGTCAATAAACATAATAGTTTTGCCTTTCTTCTTAAGGCCAGCAATAACTAATTTAAATCTTTCTTCAAAGTCTCCTCGGTATTTACTACCTGCTAACATACTACCAATGTCTAAGTTGTATACTGCATATTCTTTAAGAAACTCTGGAACATTGTTATTAACAATATTATATGCAAGTCCTTCTGCAATAGCAGTTTTACCTACACCAGGCTCACCAACTAGCAATACATTGTTCTTCTGTCTACGGCCAAGTGCTAGTGCAATGCTTTCGAGTTCTTCTGAACGTCCAATAACAGGATCAATTTTTCCTGTTTCAGCATCAGTATTAAGATTAGTTGTAAACGAACGTAATGCACGATTGGCCATCCCGGCCATTTCCTCATCTTCAAAGTTAGCTTCAAGTTCATTGTTTAGATAGTCGGCAAACTTTTCTTTTTCAATGCCTACTTCGTTAATAAAGTACAATGCCCAACTTTTCTTTTCGTTAAACATACTTAGGAATACATCGCTAACTTCAATAGAGTTGCGACCACTAAACAACACTTGTGTAAATGCTCTGTTTAGTACACGTTCTACAGCCTGTGTTTTCTTAGGCTTCCATTTTTTAGGAAGTTCCGCTCCTTCAGGCATTAGTAAGTCGTTACATTTAGTTTTAAGATAGTTCTCTACATTCTTTTTTATAAAATCAGGGTCAGTATCATTATACCCAGATAGAATATTAGAAAAGTCTTCTTCACATAACATTGCAAACAACAAATGCTCTAATGTAAGATACTCGTGATTTAACTTTTTAGTTACATCAAGTGCTTTGTCAAATATTTTCTGTAAATTTTCGCTAGGTTCAACCATTATGTTATGTACGCTCCAAATCTTTTTAATAATTTTGATTGCTTTTTCTTAGCAATGTCGAGTTTTAATTTACTTACACGGTCAATGTAATTGATTCCGTATAAGTGATCGTATTCATGTCCTGCAATTCTTGCATTCCATCCTACTAGTTCTATTGTACACTCTTTACGACTAGAGTCAAGACACTCTATTACCATTCCTGTTGGTCTTTTAACCTTAAAAAATAGTAATGGAAAACTTAAACAACCTTCTTCGCCTAACACAGTCTCCTGACTTACGGCTGTAATTTTAGGATTAATAATTGCAAAAGGTTTATTATCTTCATAACCTTCTAATCCTTCAGGTTTAATAATAAAGATTTGTGCATCAAGCCCAACTTGATTAGCACTAAGTCCTACACCGTTTTCTTTTTCCATAATTTCAATCATTTCTGATTCAATTTGTTTAGCATCGTACTTGTCAAAGTCAAACGGCGCTACTTTTTTATCTAAGAACGGGTCGGGGAATCTAAGTAGTTTTAGTTTCATCTTGTATCTTTCTTATTTTTTCTCTTAATAGTTCGTCGTTAATTTTTGGTGTAACACCATTTACTTTAATATATAAGTTGCCTGTTTGTCCTTGTCGTCTATTTGGTAATCCCTGTCCACCAACACTAAAAACTGTTCCTGGGTTTGACCCTGCTGGTACATTAACACTTAATGTACGTCCGTGTATTGTTTGGATGGTTATGTTTGTGCCTAAAATGAAATCAAATAAATTTAACTTCTTGTCTATATATAAATTTATGCCATCTTGAGTGTACTCGGGGTGCTTTCTGACTCTTATAAGAACATGCAAATCACCTCTTGGTGCTTGGCTATGTGCATCACTGCCCATGCCTGCATACCGTATTCTATCACCTGCTTGTACACCTGGTGGTAATTTAATTTCTACTGTTTCTTCTCTACCACTAGGCAATCTGTAAGTTGCAATAACTTCTTTACCGGTAACAATATCTTCTAAATCAATATCAGCACCAATAGTTATATCTTGGTTCCTCATATGTCTACGCATATTTGGGTTTGCTCCAAACATTTGTCCAAATATATCTTCAAAATTAGCACCACCAAAAGCATTTGAAAAATGACTCTGCTGTTGTGCTTGTGCTTGTTGAGGATCAGCAGTTCCATACTGATCATACATCTGTCTTTTTTGTGGATCTTTTAGTGCAGAGTATGCTTCGTTAATTTGTTTGAACTTTTCATCACTTCCACCATTCCGATCAGGGTGGTGTTGCATACTTTGTTTCTTGTATGCTTTCTTCAGCTCTGAGTCTGTGGCGTTTCTTGGAACACCTAAAAGTTCGTAATAATCCATAATAGTATTATATACTTATCTTAGGCTTTTGTCAAGTTCTATTTGTCTGGATTCTTTTTAGATGTACCAGCATATAGTCCAAACCATGCCGCTCCTGCACCTACAACAATACTAACTAATCCTGATTGCTCTAAGTTTGGATTTGGTAAATTCATGAACCATGTTGTAACATCATATAATAAGTAAATGTAAACTGACAAAAAGATTCTTGGAAAAATTCTCCAAGCATCTACAGCTCTTGCGAGAAAGATAAGATGCATATACGGATTCTTACCACTGTCAACTACATTAGTATCTACTTCTAATTCTAGTTTAACTTTTTTTGTATCTGTAGTTTCTACCTTTGTATCAGTTTCTACTTTTTTAGTTTCATTTTCCATTTTTAATTTTCTCTATATTTTCTTTATTATCTTTAATTGCATCAGTTTGTGCTTTATCAATCATCTCTTGAAGACGTCTTCCTTTATCAATATCTGAATCTAAATGTAGATTTTTATTAATAACTTTTTCTAACCTGTGAAACTTAACACGGTCATTTGGAATATATCTCCAAGTATAACCACGCTTACCGTAAACACCAAACACACTTTCACGCAATCCTATTTTAACTATAATAGCATCATCGTCATCTAATATAATAGCATCACCCTCATTAAACGCAGGATTCATTTTAAACTTTAATCCTGACATTAGATTAGCCGCAAAATCTTTAAACCAGAAAGCAACAGAAATACTAATTAGTATTGCTATCCAAGGTGCTAACAAATCTGTTAAGCTCATTCCTAATTGATCAAATGCGTCCATCTTCGTCTCCACTAGTATTTATCAGTCAAAAGGAAAGGTTGTCCAAAATAAATTAAACAACCTTTCTAGTTTTTTCTTAGTTTATAGCAGGTAACTTACTGTAGTTAACTGTATAATACCCTGATGGGTGTGTATCAACTGCGTCTGCATACTTAGTTTCTAATAGCTCTTGTGCCATTACACCTGTTTGTACTGCATTATCCCACACATAATTATATGTGTAAGTGTTAATACCGTTGACTTTGCCTGCAAATTCAACGTTTTCTTTTAAGCGTGAGTCTGAAAAGAATTTCTTAACACTCTTCCAACTCTTCTTAGCACCGTCAGCAACTACATTAGCCGCATCAGTAATAGCTTTTTCAGCACTCTTAATGGCATTGTTTGCTTGATTAATAGTATTGTTACATGCATTAATGGCGCTGTTACATGCATTAATAGTGCTGTTAGCCGCTTTAACAGCGTTATTAGCATTAAATACACTTGTAGTCCACTTACCTACTTCGTTACCCCAATGTGCAACTGCATTAGCCGCATCAGTCATTGCTTGACCAGTTTGGTTAATTGCATCTTCGGTAGCACTTACTGCCGAGTTACATGCATCTACAGTTTGTTTTGCAACTTTTTCGCCTTGTTTAGCAACTACTTGTGCTTGGTTTGCAACTTTCATTGCTTCTGCTTGTGCTTTATCAATTCCATCAGTTACATGGTTCAATGCTTCGTCCATTGTTCCACCTGCGTTTAGAATAGCGTTAGCACCGTCTACTAGTGGTCCAATATCAATGTCAACATTCACATCAACATCTAGTCCAACTAGCAAAGCCGCTTGTCCGTCAATACCAAAACTAATTGTATCATCTGTATATGTAGCGTGTGCAGAACCTTGAGCACCAATTTGGCCTCCAATACTTGCACCAGCACCACCGGATACTGTTGCTCCGCCTATGTGTGCAGAACCTTCAGCATCAACTCCAACGTTAGCACCTGCAATAGCACCGCCACCTACGTCAACTCCGTCTTTACCAATACTTGCATGTCCACCTGCTTCTGCGTATGCTTCAGCGTGAGCACCTGCTGTACCTTCTGCACCTGCATCAACACTAATATCACCTACAGGTGTATCAATACCAATCTTAGCATCTGCTGATCCTGTTGCTGTTACATCTGCACTTGCACTTGCACCAACTGTAGCCGCGGCTTCAACACCGTCTTTGTCAACTGATCCACTTGCTTTTGCGTGTGCTTCTGCTTCTGCTTTTGCTTTAGCTTCTACGTCTGCACTTGCATCTGCATGTGCGTCTACGCCTGGAACAATTTCTTGTTCAGCATGAGCTTCAGCACCTGCACTTGCACTTGCTTCTGCACTAGCATGAGCTTCAGCGCCTGCGGCAAATGAACTATCAGTTACTTCGTAACCTGCACTTGCTCCTGCTTCAGCACTTGCACTTGCATCAGCTTCGTAACTAGCACCTGCGTGTTCGTCGCCTACTGTTTCACCTACTGATGTTTCGACACCTGCGGCAACTTGAATTGTGTACTGAGGTCTTGAAACATCTTGGACCATTGCTTCAGCTTGTGCAACTTGTGCCTGTGCCGCCGCATAATCGTCATCTGCTTGTTTTTGTTTTGCAATAGCATCATCATGATCTTTAATTGCTTGATCATGTGCCGCTTCAGCCGCCTCTTGTTGCTGTTGTGCAGTCTTTTGTTCGCTTTGTGCGTTTGCTTTATTAGCTTTTGCTGTATCTGCTTCTTGTTGTGCAGATTTCTTTTGATTTTCTGCTTTAGCTTTTTCTGAATTTTTTTGATTTATTTGATTTTGAGCATCACGCTTTTGGGCTTCGGCTTTGTTTTTATCGTCTTGTGCTGACATTACTTTCTCCTTTTAGATTCTAAATGTTTAATACGTGTTTCTAACTCGTCAATCTTACGAGCTATATTTGGATTTACTTTCTTCCATGCATCAGGGTCTTGATTAAACCATGTCCAACCATATCTATCTCTAATGCTGTCTAAAAGTGTGTCCCATTTACCAAATACCCATAGTGCAATACGTGTATCTCTCATATATGCAATGAATAATGCTCCAAATATACTGCCGGCAATCGCGGTATATATCCATAGTCTATCACTAGCCATGCGTTCTATCATTTCGATCATATTGTAATCCTGTGTATTATGTTAGTATTTATCAGAAGGCACAAGCAATTTCGCCTTTGGGTTGTACCTCAATATTTTTATTATTTTTAGAATCTTTGGTAATATCAATGTCTGCACCAGGACGTACAGAACATGTACTTTTAGCACAAGAGGATAATAGGACAATCAGAGTCAACATTGCCCAAATACGCATTACTTTTTAGTTTTGCTTTTGTCTGTAGACTCGTAATATTCTTTGTAAGATTTAATAATTTCGTCTTGTTGAAGCATATATGCACGTATTTGTGCGAAGTTTTTACTTAGAGCTTCATAACCGTCATCTGTTAATCCAAATAATACAGGGTCAACACCGCCTGCTTTAAGTTTAGCAAATACTTCATCGGCATTGTCACTAGTAATGATAGTCCATTTGATTTCTTCTAGTTTTGGAGTTAACGGTTGTGGCAACGCAAGAGGTTCTCTTGGAACTTCTGTCTTAAAGACTTCTAGTTGCTTAACAGAACTACATCCACTAATAAGGAACGTAATTGGGATTAGCAATACTAGGACACTCAGAGTTGATCTCAGATTTCTTAGTAGCATTTTTCTCTTTCTCCGTTAATGGTGACCCCATAGCAATTTCTACACATCTCATTGCTTTTGTAGTCGCACCGTTAATAACACGTTCAACTGATTTAGGACGTTCATCTGCAAGTTTGCCAATGTCACGTACTTCACCTTGAGCGTTAATTTTATTAAAGCGTTCGTCTAGTGCTTGGAATTCAGCGGCTAGTGTTTTATTTTGTTCAGTTAGTTTGGCTGATATAGCTTTTTGCGATTCAAAGTCAGCTTTTGCTTGTGCAATTACTTCTTTTTGATCAGCAACACTTTGTTCTAACTTTAAATTATTTGCTTCTGATGTAGCCAAGTCTGCTTTTATATTCTTAACATATACATAGCCACCGCCGGCACCTGCCAACGCTACAACTATCATTGCTATTTTAATCGATGCAAACATCTTTTACCTCATATCTATGTTGTTCACAGACGACAATTTCAATTGGCTTGTTGTCGCCGTCTGTAAACGTTTCAATTAGTTTACCTTCGTGTTGTCTACCGCAATTTTGGCAAACGTCACTCATGCCATTGACAAAGCAAGTTCCGTTGTTTCGTCTACTCTACGTGTCCAACCTCGACCAAATGTTTCAAAGGTCTTTAATCTTTCGTAGTATCCTTGACGGTCTTCTTGGAACTCTTTAATAGTTTCTTTAAGTCCATGTGTGTCAACATATTCAGCTAATTTCTTTAGCGTGTTAGGACCAATTCCGCCATCAGCTACTGTACCAATCATAGTTTGTAAGTATTTTGCTGAACGTCCTGTACCGGCATTAACACCAAAGTCAAATACACATAAGTCTAATCCACTTGGTAGTTCATCGCCTTTAACACGATCCCAATAATTCTTTTTGTAAATTGGAGCAACATCTGCGACTGTTAAGTCTTTCATGTCTTTTGTTCCGCCCCATTCTTCATACACACGTTTTGTAACACCCAAGTTAGTTTCGCCACCTGGATCTTTAGGGTGATTTACATATCCGCCCTCGTGGTGTAGAATAGTTTCTAAACATTTTTGATAGTTTTCTTGCATTGTAATTTATCCTATTTTGTTAGGACTACTACATACCCATTGTTCTCAACCAAATAATTTTGACCATACTTTGATATATTGTAGTCTCCAATATATTTAGTTAAGTAAATAATCTCGGCAAAAGAATTGGCATCATATGATTCAGTAATTCTTTCGTGGATGTCTTTATGCTCTCCAAAATCTACAACATTGTACTGTAATGGTTCAGCATATATTTTTGAGAATTTAATTTTATTTTCAACAAGATCAATACTGTCAAGATAGCTTTTACTAAAAAAGTTCTTGTAGTTGTCCATATTGTTTTCGTTTACTCTTATTTCGTATGCACCTTTATCTAATGGAACTGTTGCTAAAATGTTTTCCATTTGTGCTTCTTGGCTTTTAAAACTTTTGTAATAGCGGAATTTAAACTTATCTATGTTAGCTAATTTACCAACACCGTCTAACATTTCTATGATTTGTTTTGGAACATCTTTATGACGTTCAATTTCTACAAATACTTTATATGTTCCATCAGTCTGTTCTCCTGAAGTAACATCAGCATCTAGTATGTAAGGATAACCTTTCTCAAAAAAGTTCATTAAATCTTTTGCTGGTCCTTCAGACATGCAACTAAAACTGCATACTACAATATCCTTATCATCACCCATTTTACTTTTAAAACTATCAATTTCAAAAATAGGTAAAACTAAATCGTTAAGATCTCCGGCAATCAATCCCATTATACTGCTCCACCTTCGACTGCGGCAGTTTCGCCTTCTTGTGCAATGTCGTCAACTGCTGGTTGAGTTGAAGCTACTGCTGGTTCTTTAACATAATCCAATTGTTCTTTGTATCCACTATAGATGTTTAAAATAAGTTCTTTAGGCATTTTAATAGTTACTACCCAAACAGGTTCTCTATCTAGTTTGCCTTTCTTAGTACCAGGTCTAATATCGCTTGGTTCTTTAATTTTGCGTGGTTTAAGAATAGCTGTTTTTTCGTATGATACATAACAGTCGTAATCTAATAGACGTTTTCCACCTGCTGGATCAGGCATCTTATCTTTAGGCCACATAAATGAAGCCGCTACCCAATGTCTTTCAATTTTAGGTCCTTCAACTAACTCACCATCTTCCCAGTTAGCATACACGTATAGATCTAATTCGTCTAATACACGTTCAAAGTCTTTTAAAACACTTAAAGCAGTATCACTTTCGTATATACTTTCAATGTTTGTAATAATATCTAATACATCACGCATGTCGTTTTCACCTATTCTTATACACTTATTTATCCGGATACGATCTATAAGTGTGCAGTTTTGTCTTGTGACCCAAATGGTAAATATTAGTGTAGGGCAGTAATACTGTGAATCTACAGTGACTGTCTTTATACTAACTCATGAAGGAGGAACTTAATGGGTGCTAAAAGACGAGCAAGAGCTCATAAAACCCCCGCTGATAACAATGTTATTAGCTTTTCAAAACCACAACAAAAACAAATCAATATACTTCCTAGAAACAAAAACCAAGAAACATATATGCTAAAACTGTTGGACCCGAAGAAAGACATAGTCTTCGGTGTTGGTCCTGCGGGAACCGGTAAGACCCTACTTGCGGTCCAGGTGGCTATTAAGTTATTCAAAGAAGGCGCAATTGATAAGATTGTTGTAACAAGACCTGCTGTTTCAGCTGACGAAGATCTTGGTTTTTTACCAGGAACAATGGAAGAAAAAATGGCTCCATGGACAAGACCTATCTTTGATGTTTTTAAAGAGTACTTTAGTGCTAAAGAACTTGAAGGTATGATGTACGATGGTGTTATTGAAATTTCACCGTTAGCTTATATGAGAGGTCGAACATTTAAGAAATCAATAATTGTTGCAGATGAGATGCAAAATGCAACACCAAATCAAATGAAAATGTTACTAACACGTATTGGTGAGAAATCACAGATGGTAGTAACAGGCGATTTAGCTCAAGCTGATAAGTTGAGTAATAATGGTTTGATTGATTTTATTAAATCGTTAGAAAAACACAGAGAAACAACGCACATTGACATAGTCAGATTCCAAACTCATGATATAGAAAGGCATGATGCAGTTAAAGAAGTATTAGCTGTTTATGGCGACGAGTAATTAATCATCACCTGGAAGATCTATGTCGTTTTGATCAACGATGTAGGTCTTCTTAGCGTGTTGCCACTTAGACCAACTGTTAAAGATCATTCTTTGCAGTCCAATGATAGCATTGTGTCTATCAACTGCGGTCTCACTTAGATTTCCTGTACGAGCAACAACTGTTTCTCTCTTAATAGGAATCAGTTGGCACAAAGGTTCACCCATTTTAATTGTTGTAGGCTTAATTTCTTTTAGCATAATATTAAGCGGACTAACTAATGCACCTAAGTCATGGTCAATAATACCAGGAATTGCTTCATAGTTTCGATCTTCATGATAAAACATAGGTTGATATAAAACACTCCAATTAGACTTGCTCCATATTCTCCAAGGACAATCTAATTTAACCGCGGCTCTTACACCAAACTTAGTTAGTAGTTGTGTTTCATTCTCTACTTGATCTGCAGGATGATATGCAGAATTATAAGCTGGATCACTATAGCGTGTTTCTACGTAATTTCCATCATCACTTGGTAAAATTTCCATATCGCACCAAGCAGGAATAACAAATCCAGTCTCCATAAAATCTTTAATGCCTGGGCATCCTTTTACAGTTTGTTCACTGTCAATTTTATGCTTTTGTTTATTAATATACGCTGGCATCTTTTTCCAGGCTGTAGGTTTAAATTCACCAGCTGGTCTAATAGGAGCATGTTTGCGTACAGCCCACCTTTCAGTTTCAAAAAATATTACTGGTTCTGGATTATTCATTAATTGTTTCCATCAAAGGAAATATTTCTGCAATTACCTTTGCACATGCATGAGCAATATCCATATGTTCTTTTTGTGTACCATTAGCACCACGTAGATCAATGTAATGTAACCAACTACGCAAAGTACCATTCATGTACAGTCGTGTTTTAGTACAACCTTCGGGCAATACTGCACGAGCTTGTTCTTTTGCAATACCGTTATCAATTGCCCACTCGTATGCTTCTTTAGACGCATCAATTACTTTTTGTTGTTGCGTTTCCCAATCATTGAGTAGATTCATATCTTGTTGTGTATTACCTAGTGCAATACTATTTTGTCTGTTCTTTGTGTCCTGTAGTCGTGCTTCACGTAATACAAATTGATTGCCAAACTCTGCAGGATCTGCATAACGCTGACTAAACTCTTGGAAACTAAAACTACGATGACGCACAATTTGATGTGCAATATCACGTGTAGTATTAATTTCTAAACAAGCACTAACCATTTCTAAAGGAGACCAATGTTGATGTTTAATCAAATACTTAATTAAACGTTCACTTGTTTCGTTGTTAATTTGTGCCGCAGGGTTACTTACCTTGGCACAAAAAGCAATAAGTTCCTGTAAATCATCAACACCTTCAGTTGAAAATTCATCCGTTGCTTTTGAGTAACTTACTAGTCTGACCTTCATTTTTTAATTCCTTTGTTCGATGTTCTAACCAATTAATGGCTGTGTGTATATGTCCTGTATCATGTTCACGTAAACAAGATTTTGCATATTCAATTTCACGTTCTAATATAGTAACTGCTATTAGGTTACCGGGAAAGTCTTTTTTCACCCAGTCCTCCAAATCACATGTACGCCAAATTCTGTTACGAATGGGTGTGGCCCTAATTCTCCAATTGGAATAGCCGCACACGCAGTCGAAAATTCTACAACCATGTCAGTTGGTTCAAACCAACCTAGGTCGCCTCCGTTATTCTTACTAGGACATGCAGAGTTTTCTTTTGCCATTTGATCAAAAGAAACGCCACCTTTTTTTAGTTCTGCTGTAATTCTTTCACCTTCGGCCATTGCTTCACCAACGCCTCGACTGTGTGTAGAATTCTTTGCTCCTTTAAATGATAGCAGTATATGACTTGCTCTCATCTTTTTCGTGTTTAGTGCCATTTAATCTCCTTTACCTGGTTTAGTTGACATTACATCAATTACAGGAATTTTATCTGCTAATACATCTTCTTCTCTGACCTGTGTAATATTGGGCCATTCATAACTATATTTACTATTGATCTTAAACCAAGTACCGTCATCCTGATCCTCTGTAATAATAGCATCAACAGGACATTCAGGTTCACATACTCCACAGTCAATACATTCATCTGGGTTAATAACAAGCATATTTTCACCTTCATAAAAACAATCCACAGGACATACTTCAACGCATGTCATATGCTTACAATTAACACAATTATTATTAACCAAATAACTCATAATTTACCCCATCCAGTTCCATACACCTCTAATTGCTAATAGCAAATACATCAATTCCATTAATGCTCTAGGTATATCTTTATCTTTAATTCCCATCCAAATCCAGATACTACAACTTGCAAGAGCAACACCCCAACCTATCCATTGTATTTTTGGATCACCACCACTTAATATAAATGCACTAACCATTGCTAGTATAAATCCTAGCCATCGCCAGCCGTCAATTTTGTGGTAGTAGCGTATTTTCATACTTTACCAAGTTTAATTAATGTTGCGGCTAAATTAATTTCCGGATCAACTACTAATGTGTGATCTACTAGACCTTGTTTAATAATCATAATAGCTTTATCTTGTTGATCAGCATCACCGAATAAATCAATATTGTCATAAAGCCAACGATAAATCTCTTCCATCTCTTCAGCTCTAGCACTTGCACAAACAAGTTTACGTGCTTCTGTAATTTTACCTGCTTTAAATAATTGTACCATATCAAGTTTCCAATCAGCTTCTGTTTTATCAGCTTCGTTGGGTTTAATTAGTACACCGTCTTGTGAATTCATTTGCACCATATTAATGCATTTACGTAAATCTGGATATGTTGCTTTTACATATGTATCAAGTGTGTCTAAGTCTGGTTGTACACCTTCTGCAATTAAAATCTCTGCAACTCTAGCAGTAAACTCTGTTTGATCTACTTTTGCAATATGAAATCCTTGACATCTACTGTGCAATGCCGGAATAATTCTATTAGGATAGTTACACGTTAAAATAAATCTGCTTGTAGTATGATATTCCTCCATAACACCACGTAGTGCGGCTTGTGCGTTAGGCGACAAATAATCAGCCTCATCTAGTAGCACAACCTTAAAGTCACCAAATGGAATCATCTGTACAAAGTTTACAATCTTATTTCTAACTTCATCTACAGAGTTTGTTCGACTTGCGTTAATTTCTAGTATGTCTAGATCATTTAATTCTAGTTCGTTAAACAGTAGTTTAGCAAGTGTTGTCTTTCCAATACCTGCGTTACCACTAAACAACAAATGAGGAATAGTTTTGTCTTTAATCCAAGTTTGTATTTGTTTCTTTTGATGTTCATCTCTGAACACATAACCGTCTACTGTTTTAGGACGATATTTTTCTACCCAAAGTTCTTTCATGTTTGTGCCTCGCTTATTCGTTTTCTCAAATTAGATGTACTAAATGAGTGTTGTCTTTTATTATAATACAATTCTATGCCTTTGTCAACACAAATCTGCTTACCTGTAAACTCTTTATCACGATATTCTTCGCCAATAAATCTACGATTCAATGTATATGTTAACAAAATATCTTTTAAATCTTGTTCTGTAGCATAGGGAATAATTTCATCGATATACTTACAACCTTTTAATTGAACATATCGTTCGAACACACTTTGTATAGGTTTATTCTTTTCTGGTCTATCAATAGTTGGATCTGTTTGTAATCCAACAATCAAATAGTTGCAATTCTCACTTGCTTCTTTTAGCATAGCAACATGTCCACTATGGAACAAATCAAAACTGCTAAATGTTATTCCTACTGTCATAGTTAACTTGCTCCTTTTTAAATATAGGTAATATAATATTGCGTTGTCTTGCAAACGGAGTACTCTTACCACTAAACACGTATCCAGCAGTAACACGAGGACTTACATCTTTAACAGGTATGCCTCTATGTAAGTAACGACTTGGAAAGACGATTAGACGTCCTTCTTTGTATTCCACTTCATCAATTTTTTTACCATCTTTCTCAGGATCGCCATCCCAAAAATCCATACCAGTGTCACCGTGAATTAAATAAACCATAGTGTAAGCAGGTACATCATCTCCACTATCGACATGCAATCCACCTGTGTGTTCTTTTGTTGTAAGATTAATTTGTACTTGATTTAATTGTATGTCGCCAACATCATTGTCAATTAGATTCTTATGATGTTCAAAGGCGTGCCATACTGCTTTTAGTGTCCACGGAGTATTTTCTAACTCTGCTTGTGAAAACTGTTGACTAAAGATTTGATGTCCTTGATACTGACCTAAACCTCTATGTCCAAAACTAAGTGGATAATGTAATACTTGATTTATAGCTTGGTCATGTAACCATTGTGGAACTACATCATCAAGTATTACTATTTTATTGGGATCATAATTCATAGTTTAATTATAAACTATGTTTGTTAGAATGTCAAGTTCTTTTTTATAAATCGCCTTTGACTCTATTTTCGGAATAATGTGCATCAAATTCGCCGCCTGGGTATCGTGATTTAAGTTTATCAATATTCATTTGAATTACTTCATTAGGATCAATATTTAATGCCATACATCCTTGCATCCAATACCACATAACATCACCTAACTCACGTTGCATATGCCAAATGTTGTCTTTGTCCAAAGGCTTACCTTGAAACAAGATCTTTTTAATAATCTCAGTAAACTCTCCTGCTTCAGCACCTAACCCCATAGACGCTGTTAATAGTCTAGGTAAGTTAATATCTCTATCAGTATTGTTTAATGTAGCCCAATGTGATGAAAACGCATCATTACTTGAACTTTCTTTTGATGTTACAGCATCAACAAATTCTTTATATTTATTTAGGTCTATTTCAGCCACAAGGTATTCCTCTTCTTTTTTAAAGTGTTATGGTGTTCTAACGAAATCGCTAGGATCAATTGTTGGTTGTGATAAGTCTGTTGAATGACCAATACCAAGATCTTCGGGTGCGTCTTTACTTGTAAGTAAGATAGCATTAACATCAATTAATCTAATATCTAACTCACCTAGTTCTTCGTCTTCGAGTATAATACTTCTACTCCAACGCCCGTGTTCTACATAAATCCAATCACCAACTTCGTATGGATCTTTATTCTCAGAACCAATAGCATAAATTTGGCACCATCGTGGACGAATGCCTCTTTCTTTACCATCGTCATGAGTAAGAATAATTCCTCCTTTGGTAGTACGTTCTCCAAAGTTCATATTATAAGCAAGTACACCATCATGAATGGGTCTTATAGTTCCTTTGATACGAGTTTTAACTTTCGGGCCTTCTCCAAAGCCTTTAACTACTTCTGGATCTAATTGCATTTTTTAGTCACCTTTTTTTACAAAATTACCATCTTCATCTTCTACCCATGCTGTACCTGTTTCATCAGCTTCTTCATCGATAGCCGCCATTTCTGCTTCTACTTTAGAAGTAGTAGCTTTGACTGCTTTTTTAGCTGGTGCTTTAGTTTCAGTTGCTGGTACTACTACTTGAGGTTGTGCAACTTGATCTATAGCAACATCATGATTGCCTTGATTTGGTACTTCATCTGTAACAGTTTGTGGATGATCTTTATAGTACTCTTCTAAAATATCGTCACGTTTTTTAATGATTTGACCGCCTGGGCCTAATTCATCACCACGTGCATTTACTCTAGCATTTCCTACAGCTGGTGTAAGTTCATTACGTTGGCGTAGTAGATCCATATCAACGGACTTACCTTGCATACTTTTATAAACTTTACGACCTGATTGCTTCATAGCCATTTTATTTCTCCTATTATATTATATACTTACTTATCTCAGGAACTCACGCCAATCCAGGCCAAACTGGATTGAATTTACCTTGTGTACACCTATCAAATATAGCACATATGATGCTACGCTTGATCCACGTCCTACACCCCATACAATGTCGTTCTCACGCATAAAGTTCACAAGATATATCATATACTGTAGCAAAGGCTTCATACCTCTGCCTTCAAACTCTGCAAGTTCTTCTGCACATCTTGCTGTTTCTTCTTGTGTAGTACATTTCTCCAGCACCCAATTATGTACATTAATGGCTTTGTATGCGTCAGGCATGAACCATTCACTTTGACATACACCGTCAAAAGTCTTTTGATCTACATCTAATGGGATATACTTTTGTAGTTTGCTAAGGCCTTGTTCTTCCATAGCACTATTGAACTTGTCTACGTCATCACTTGGATCACATAGTACAACGTGTACCTTATCCGCATGACCACTATAGATCATATCAATAAGATCTTTATTAGAAAATCGTGGAATACCTAAATCGTCAGTTTTCATAAGCATACACTTATTTTAACTTACATTGATTAGATTGTCAAGATCTTTATTGCCGTTTTCTGGATTTGATTTGCTCGATCTATCAATCATTTCTAATTTGTATGTGTCTAACATAGTTTGGATTTGATGTTGAGCATCAGGATTTCTAGTTTGAAACCATTTCTGTGTTAACGAATTAATTTTTTCTACAATTTGTTCGTCTGTTAGAGAACTTATATCTGATAGTAATGGATGATCCATTAATTAATACCTTATGCGAATTGACCAATGTATTGTGCGTAAACTGTGATACCACCGTCATATGTCCAAACGTCAACACAAATTGGATCACTATTGCTGTTTACAACAAATGGTGCTGGAAATGGGTTATCGCCGTTTGTACCATATTTGATAGTACCATTTTCTGTAGCAAAAGATACTGTTCTTGCTGTACTATCGCCTAATGTATCTAACAGCATAACTCTAATTCTACCTACTTTGTTTGCTGTAGGCCAATCAGTAAATGTTAGTGTAAGTGTGTTTGATCCAATAGTAAATGTTTGAAAATTACCATTAGTAAAACTAACGTTTGTTGGACCAGTTACTGTACCACCTGGATAATGTTTTTCAGTGTTAGCAATAAAGTTTGCTCCACTTACATCGTTACCTAGAAAGTTGTTTGCCGCGTTTAATTTTGCAGTATTTGTCTGCAAATCTTCAATTTCATTCTTTGCGGCTGTGAAATTGTTCTTGATAGTATTAAAGTTATTACGAAATCCCTGGCTGTCATTATCCTGACCTGCTACGGGAAACGTAGAATCAATACTTGTATTGTCAATATTACTTGCCATATTAGTTCCTCTCTAGTATATGTATTTAGCTAGGTTAAACATTATATTGATAGTTTCCGAATGCAATATATTGCTCATCGCTATTACCTATAGTAGCATCAACAATATATCTATCTATTTCAAAATCTAAATTCTTAAAGTCGAACCCACTATTAGTTATATTTAATAAAATCTGTGCCGCTGTTCCTGGTTTACAATAGCATAATGGTACTGCTGTAACATATCCTAATTCTTGTACACCAGAACCTTGTGCAGTTGACATCCAAATAGGTAAGAAACTACCTTCTGTAACGCCCGCTTGTGCTATATTTTCACGCATATTTGTTACATTACTAATAAAGCGTGTTTGATCGGTAGAATTACTAATTTGTACAGCATCACTATCTACTTTAAGAGTGTTGTATGTTGGTCTAAATCTAAACGGATCACTACTTGTAGTAGCAATTTGTCCTGCTTTTAATATAGCACCATTTCTAGTTGTAATTTCAATAGTGCCGTTTGCATCGTATATAACAGATCCTGCTCTAGTAATAATTTCTAAATCGTTACCAAACGCTCGAACATTAATAATTTGATTTACACTATTTCTAATTTGGAAAACAGCTTCACCTGCTCCTTCTTTACTAGCATCATCACGTGTTTCGTACTCAACACTATCAACTGTAATTTTCTTTTTGTTAGCAATTCCTGTAGTTTTAGCAACCTTTCCAGTCTTTGTATCTAAAGGGTCATTTACATCTACATAAATTACTTCATACAATACTGTGTTAGTTCCGTTCTCTTTTGCTTCTGCAACTTTCAACTCACCAAATTTAAATCTTTTACGTTTATGATTTTTTCTAGAAGCCGCAACATACTCTTTAATTTCTTTAGTTTCAATACCAGCATATACTAACATCTTAACTTCTTTTTGTAGACCAAACTGTGCATCATTTGGTCTGTAAATACTATTAGGTGTAAAGATATTACTATCACCTATGAAATTTTTATATATTTGGCGCTGTGTAGTTTTAAATAAAGGTTTAACATATAAGTTACTGTACGTCAAATTGTCAGGATCTCTTACAACAATGTTAAACGTTCTAGTTGTAGAACTAAACCCAAATCTATCTCTTGCTTGTACTGTGAAAATAAACTTTCTATCAATAGTAGTTGTACCACCGTCAAGTGTAAATTTATTATTATCAATAGTTGAAAGACCATCTGAAGTAGGTGTTGCAAACTGTACAACTTTACCAACAATTTCACCATCAAAGTTTAAAGTTAACCCTGGTGGCAATCTACCACTTGATAATGTATAAAGTAATGAACTATCTGTAACACTTGTTAATGCTTCTACAAAAAACGTACTAACAAAGTTAGCTTTGATACTGCCTAAGTTTTCTGTAGTTTGCCATTTAATTGTACTTTCAACTTCTCCTAAAATCTTAACTGTAAACGTTTTTCTTTTTTCAGCAATTAACTCTTGACTGATACTAGTAAAGCGTTGAGCATTAATTGTAAATTTGTATTCTTTTGTAACAGCTGGCTGATAAGGAACACGACCTGCTATTTCGCCGGTAGTAACATCTAATACTAACCCTGGTGGAATTTCACTTGGAGTATTATCTGGATTAGTTGATTCAAACGTATATGTTAGATCACCTAGTACTGTTTGAGGATCAAATACATCTAAGAAAATTGTTACGTAATTGTTAGCACGTTTAAACCCTAAGTCTGCTGGTGTTAACCAAACAGGAGTTCTTAAATAAGTGTTGTCTGCTTTGAATACCCCTGTACCAATTTGCATAACTGTGTTATCTGCACGTAGGAAATCATCACCTACTAAAAATATTTCAAATGATCTTTTAACAACAGTATCACCGTCACTTACACTTACATCAAATGCGTATCTTCGATTTAATTTTTTTCTACTTTGTGTTGGGATAGCATCGTCATATCCTTTTGTATCATAGTAGTAACTTTCAAAGCCGTTAGCACTTCTTAATCCAAAGTCAAACGCATATGAGTCAAACTGTGTTGCATCATAAAATCCACTACCTGCATTTTTGTCTATTGCTAGGATAGGGTCAACAATTCCAACTAATCTTCCGTCAGTTGTTAATTGTAATCCTGGTGGTATTTCTCCATCACCGTCGGCAATAAAATATTCTAATGTTTGTCCAGTTGGTAAGTCAGCATCAATTGCTTCTAATTGGAAGTCAACAATACTACTGTCTAAAATGAATGTAGCACTTCCTCTTCCTAATGGTAATAGTCCTTCTGTTGTTGACCATACTGGATCATCAGGACCTTCTATAGTTAGAGTAAATGTTCTATCTCTTAATCCTTCTTCGTTGGTTGCACGTAACACAAATTTAAATTCAGTAGTACGTGACACTTCAAAAGGAGTACCAACAATTTTATTTTGTTCTAAACGCATACCCGGAGGTAATTCCCCACTAATTAGTGTAACAATATCTGTGTTTAATGTAATAGTAGTTGGGGATCCATCAGATATATAAACGTCTTTTAATACTGATTCTGTATATGTAAAGTAACTTCTTACAATATCTCTATACCATAATTCAGTTGTTACATAGTCACTACTTCCACTTGTTTTATAGTGTAGTACTTGACCTGACAAGTATGAGTAATAATATGTACTGTACTGTCCATAAAATGTTCCTCCAGCATCTGGTATTTGTCCACCAACATATCCTTGAGATAATGCCCATTGATATGCTGTTTCTTGACCGCCTAACCATGTTACTGGAGTTGTACTATAATTAGGTGCTATGTTATTACTAGGATCAACATAACCTCCAACGTAAGGCATCATATCGTTCGTTGTAGCAACATTTGTGTCACCATCAGTACTTTGTATTGTTAATATTCTTTTACCTTGTTTAACAGCCGTATTTGTGTTATAGTCGTCTGCCGAATTACCTGTATTTGCTTCTGATGACGGAAAGTAAAAACTACCATTTCTAAACATTGGGTTAAACAGTGGAGCATTAATTGTAGCAAAATCTTTAACGCCAATGTCGTCAATTTCAATCATTGCACGATTAACTAACAGTCCGCCGTTATTAATACCAAGTAGTTTGATTTCGTTTGATTCAACATTTGAAAATTTACTAAGTTTATTAATAAGTTGACGTAGCATTTCAATGTCTGGTGATTTATTAGTATCTTCGTCAATCACATTCCAATCATTTAACGGTTTGTCAGGAGCAACAATAATATGATCTCCTAAATAATTTTGCCAGTCGTTGATCATATTAGCACCTGTACTACCCTGAGGGTGTAAAATAATAACAACAGGTATTAGCTTGTTTGATAAAGTAGGAATAGTTGGAACACGTATAGCTGGGGTTGGATATGTTGTAGTCATACTAGCACCATATTGATCAACATGATCAATACTAATACTAATAGTACTAGCATTACTTAATGCCGATTGTGGTGGATAACTTAAACTTTGATTGCTAGGATTATATCCGCTACCGCCGCCTATTGTTGGATCTAACGGCAGTGGAACTGATGCTGTAACTCTTTCTTGTAGAGTTGCTAAATTATAACCTGATTTTTGAGTCCAACTTGGTACTGCCATGTTTCATATCCTTTAACTTATTAGTATTTATCGGATATCAAGTGTTTAGAATGCACGTTGTTGTTTAGTACTAGGACCTACGATATATGGGTATACTGGTTGGTTATTTGTATCTACAGTCATAAAGTAAGCATATGTGCCATCTGGATATTCCGGAGTTTTTGTGAAGCGTCCGTTGTATTGATCCAAAGTTCCTGTACCAATTTGAAATTCGTGATCGTTAACAAATGTTCCTGCTGTTTTTTCTGAATACAAATAGTCACGACCTGGTCTTTCACTACCATAATATTGATATGAACTTGTCATTCTAATTACTACTGACAAAGGATCGTTAAAGTCTGAATAACCAAATGGTCCGTAAATAGGATATCCATCAAAACAGTAACCTACAATTTTACTATGACCGTCTGCATGTCTAAACTTATCTCCACCAAAGTCGCTTCCAGCATAATATGTAGGAGTTGGACTTGCGTCAGTATCAATCATTGTAGTTGACCATGCTGGTCCTGTTTCACTTGATCCTGTTGGTAAAAATAAAAACATTGCTGACATATAATGATATTGACCATTTGTTTCTGGCCATCCACCTGCATCGTCACCGCCATAATTTCCTCTAAACTGTACAGCATTATATTCAAATCCTGTAGCTGGTGCATCGTCAATTGCACTTAGTCCAGGTGGAACAACGCCAACTCCTGAACTTGGTGAGTAAAATACAACACCATTAGACATAATGCCTAGTGGAGTTAGTGCAGTAGTTAGCTGTGCGTTTGTAGTATTTTCGCCACCTCTAAATGTAAAAGAATAGTTGTATGATTGTGATTGGGCTGTATTTGCACTAGGTGCAAACGCATTATTGCCAAACGCTTTACCAAATTGTGCTGGATTAGGTAATCCATTTGATGTAATTGTTAAAGTTGCCATATTAGCTTATTACTCCTGCGTCAAAAGTTCTATCATCAGGAGTCATATATCCTCCAAAGTCTATATCTGTTTCGTAAAGTAGCCAGTCACTGAAGCCCCTTACATCATTACTTAGCGTTCCAAAATCAAATCCTGCTGTATTTGGCTCAATACTTCTAATATCAATACCGTATACTAATCCTTGTAAGTTACCTGTAACAGGACCACTAAATTCACTTGCTGTAAATGTTCCGCCGTTAGTAATATCAAAACCAGCGGCATTTAAGTTTCCGCCTAATTCTGGACTTGTGTCTGTTACAATTTCTGCTGTTGAATTAACAGTTAAAACATTTCCTGATAATGATGTATTTGCACCTGTACCACCAAAGATACTAAGTGATTGGCCATCTGCAAGTGATATGCTACCTGAATCTGAAACTATAGTTAATGCTTGTAATCCTCCTGTAGCATTAACTGTAATTCCTTGCGGAGTACTAGTTAGTGTTACATTAGATCCTTGTACTAATTTTTTAAGTTGAATTTCAGCTCCAACCTTTTGTGAAAATATACCTTCGCCAACATTCCCTACATTGGCAACGGTTGTGCTTTCTGGTGAACGTAGATCTAAATCATCAAAATTTTGATTTACTTTAATAAACGCTTCACGAAGATCATCACCTGTTCCGTCGTTTGCTAGTGTACCGATATTAATTGTTTGTAAAGCCATATTATCTCTCTTCTATAATGTATTTATCCTTGTCCACTACCACTAGTACCTTTGGCACTAAACTGTATTGGACTATTATAAGGCCAATATGCTATATTACGTGTACCACCATATAATCTAGGTATACTATTACTTGCAACAAAACTGTCAGGATTACCTGTATTATATAATTGTTCTTTTGCGTTGTTAGTCAAGAAATCTTTAAATTCTTGTGCTGTGCCTCCCGGATTTGCTTGTAACCATAAAGCACCCATTCCTGTTATTTGCGGCGCCGCCATGCTTGTTCCACTAATTCTAGCAATAGAATATGCTGTGTTAGGTGGATAATTTTGTTTGGTACTATATGTAGATACATTACTTGTAACACTTGTAATTTGTTCACCAGCGGCATTGATGTCTAATCGAGCACCACGCTCACTATCTTCTCTTAAAAATTCTTCTGAACCATACTGGTCACATGCCATATTGCCAACCCATACTGTATCTAATGAGTGCGGGCTACTTGGCCTATTATAAAATACAGGCTGTCCTGCGGCAATGTATCCAGCCCATGTTTCGTTGAGTGTATAATAACTGTCATATATTGTATCAGCATATTGTCCTGCGGATGATCCTGCACAAGGATGATATCCATTACCTGCGGCTTTAACACATATTACTCCGGCATCAGTTAATTGTTCTTGTTCAACATCAGCTGGCGTATATGCCATTGGGTGTCTACTTGCTACTGCACCGTATTGTGTAAATGTACCACTAGTCCACGCCTGTGGTGTAATACTTTGATCAACACCTCTATAAAAAATTGATTGAATTTGTGTAGATCCAAATTGTGAATTTCTATAATACCAACTATATCCCCAACTTTGATTTACAATAGTAGGACGTTTAAATCCTGTATTTGGATCAATTGGTTTTTGTTCGTGGAATAATCTAATTAAATCATAACGATCAGTATCAATACTATGATTAGACCCGCCAAATATTCTCATAGAATAAATTCTTGCATTCTTTGCCCAACCATATGTTTTACCAGCGGCAATACCTGTACAATGACTACCATGAGCACCTGCTCTATTTGAATCATTTGATGTGTTAGCATAAAAGCTACTAGGCATTGTTCCTGATAATCCAGTTAGTTCGTACCAATCAACTTGTTGGAATCTACTTACTCCATTTGCATCTTCCCATTCAGGGTGATCAACTTGTACACCGTCATCTTGAATAACAATGTCTACTCCGGTTCCGTCTAGTGTATAATTGTAATCAGCTGTACGTGTGCTTGAAGAATTATAATCTAAATTTGGATCAATATGTCTTTCTAAACCCCAGTTAACACTATTTGAACCGTTTACAAAACTTCTTTGAAATTCTGCATTTTGTGTAGCATATAGTTCTTGTGTTTCTATGTCTGGAACTCCTGCTACTGATAGTACTCGCGGGTCATTTGATAATGCCGCGGCTTCTTCGTCAGTAAGATCATAATGCGTCATTCTGTTATTAGCAGGCCTAGCATTAATTACTGGTACACTTCTATCAGGTACAATACTACTGTTTACAGAGTCATCAGTCGATGTGTCTCTTTGTAAATCGTTATCGACTACTGCAACATCTATGCCTTTTTCTGTAACTACAATATATTCAGCCATATTATGCTCCGTCTCTTTGTTTAAATTTAATCAACAACATATCCTGATTCTCCTGCTAGTCTTGGATCGTCTTGTGCTGGTGTGTTACCATCTTGGAATATACTTCTAATTGTTGCAAGTGATGGTTTACTAATTATTGGTGCAATGTATGTGTTATGGAATGCATAACCTAACGGATTGTTTGTTTGAATGCCTGCTTGGGTACGCATATCATCTGTCCACTCTGGAGCAAGACTTCCACCGTCCCATAATTCTGTGTATTCAAACATAGCAAAGTTTAGTAGGAACAAGTATTCTTTTGCGGCTACTTCAAATGCATCTGCATCTGTTTTCCAATCATCTGGATTTTCTTGATAACCTGATGGATCCCACTTGCCAGCATCGTATGCTTCTTCCATTGCGGCATACAAATCACCTGTCTGCCAGTCAGCGGCTAAGAACTGATATAGTTTTATATCGTCTGCAGGTAACCCGTGCATGTGTAGTGTGTGGAATACGTGTTCAATAACTTCTTGTGCGTCAATGTCACCATCGCCATACCCATCACCAGTTGAGTTTAAATACCATACCATGTCATTTTGTACAGTCGTATCAAACAGGTTAGTTAAGTTCCAAGCAAGAACACCTGCATCAGTTAAGAAGTTTGGAGTGTAATCTGCTCCTGCACCTCTTGCTACTCTTTGTATAGTTGGTAAGCCTGCGTGATAAGTTCCTGCATCACCACGGAGTGTTTTAATTAAATTTCTTTGGTATTCTTCGTTAATGCCTGCACCATTTGGATCTGTAAATAATTCAAACATACGTGCTACTTTTTCTAACCATGCATCTGGTACTGCTGTTTGTCCACCTACTGTGCCAGCACCCATAACTCTTACACCGTTAACAGTAACTTCACGTTTGAAGAAGTCACTGCCGTCACCTGTAACATTAATAATTGGAAAATTACGATATTCTGAGTCTGCTATATCTTTAAAGGTTACAGCAAAATGCGCCGCAAATGGAAACACCCCTATTCTATTAGATGTTGCATCTGGACTCATTAAATTTCTACTGTTTGCAAAAAATGTACTTGCATTACCTTCATCAGTAGAACCTTGAAATAATGCACCTTTGAGTGCATTGTCCTGCCACCATTTACGCAACTGTGCCGGAGACCAACCTGGGTTAAGTTGTAATAATAAACAACTCATACCCGATACTTGTGGTGTTGACATACTTGTTCCTGAATAGGTTGCAACTGCTGATGAACTTGTATTTGTAGCACTAACAATATCAGTTCCTGCTGTATAAACATCTACTCGAGGTCCTTTATCACTTGATGATTGGCAAGCCTCTGATCCTGAATACAACGCACTATCTATATTACCTACCACAATAGTGTCAGGACCAATATTACCTGCTCCTCTATTATAATAAATTGGATTACCAGAAGCAATACCTCCTGTTGTAATACTACGTAAGATATAATTATCGTAATCTACGTCACCTGGGTAACAAAGTTTTTGACCTTGGTTACCTGCACTTTTCATATAGTGTACACCTTCGTCCTGCATTTCTTCAACTTCAGCATTTAGGTTGTACAAGTTAGCATTAAATCTATTTAAAGTATCTCCAATCATTCCGTATGCTGTACTTTTAACAGTACCAACATTTTGACCTCTAAAATTTATAGCAGTCATACTTGTAAAGTATGCTTTATATCCCCAACTAGCACCAACCACAGTTGGACGCTTAACACCTGTTACAGGGTCAACAGTTTTTGCTCTATGAAATTCTTTAATACTATCAAACCATAATGAACTAGGAATAATATCCATAGGCATACAAAAAATATTTGCATTTTTAGCCCAGCCATAATCTTTACCTACAGCAATGCCGCAACAATGTGTTGCATGATAACTTGATCCAGATGTATTTGAATAATCAATAGTAGAAATACTACCCATGTTTGGAAGTGTATTCCATTGAAATTCTTGTAAGCGACTATTGCCGTCTTTGTCTTGCCATTGTACGTGATCAAATCTAAATTTACTTTCTTGGTGTACGTAGTCAATACCTGTTCCATCTAGATGGTATGGATAAACACCACCAATATCAATATTTTGAGAACCTGAACCCCAAGCATTAGCTTCTTGTATGTGTCTACGTAGTCCCCAATTTCCTCTAAGAGTACTACTATTGTCTCTAGTCCAATTTGCTTCTTGTTCGTAGTCGACCCAGCTTTCGTCCCATTCTAACGGTTCGTTAACTCCGCCAACATCTGGATGGTTTAATAATGCTTGTGCTTCTTCGTCTGTAAGAGCAACATGAAACATTCGTTTACTAACAGGTCGTTCATTTACAATACTAATAGTTCTATCTGGAACAATGTTACTATCAATACCATCATCCATAGATGTGTCTCTGTTAAGATCTGATAATATTAAATTTTTATCAGCACCTTTGTGTAGCGAAACAACATATTCTTTTTCTGACATTTTGTTAATCCTTAAACAATAGTTATGTTACCAACCATAGCTGAATGAATTGTACATTGGTATACTAACGTACTATCACTAATATCGTGTGGTACGGTAAATGTTTGTGTTCCTGTTTGTAATCCTGAAATTCCTTCACTAAATGCCGCGCCACCGTTTGATACTCTAAATTCAAATGGATGAGTTGATCCTGTAGTATTTTTAAACACGTAGGTAAATCCTTTGTACAAAGTAAAGTTAGGATTATCAGTAGTACCACCAATTCCTGGACCACTAAATCTGTATGCAGTACTTCCATTTGCTGTAATAGTGTAATGAAGTATAGGACCATCATGTTCTGCCCAAGCAGTTCCGTTGTACCAAATCATTGATCCTTCTATTGGATTAGCAATACTAACATTGTCGTCTGGTAGTGCTATCCAATCATAGTCTGCTCCAGTCCAACTTAAAATTTCATTTGAATTTGCTGTAACTGTATTTAAATGTGCATCTACATCTGAGTTAGCATATACAGTATCTGTGAAAGTTGAATTAATTGTAATATTACCCTCAGCATCACTTGTAGTTGTAACATTTGTGCCGCCAACAAACTTAATACTTTCTTGATTGTTAACTATTCTTAGTGTGGAGTCATCTGCACCAACACTAAATCTAAAATCATCACTAGATGACTTCCAAGATGTACCATCCCAGAATTGCATTTGTCTTTCTGAACTATTATAAACTACATCGCCTGCTTGAGCAGTTAATGTTGACATTCCGTCGGTGTCATAAGATCCTAATCTTAATACTGTTTTTTGTAATACAACAGCATTAGCCGCATCAAGTATAATATTACTTGCACTAGTAATAGTTGGAATACCTGTTGAACTTGAAAATATTTCTGGTGCTTCAATTTTACCAGTTGCTACTAAATTAACTCCTGTTAATGTATTAGTAGTTTTATTATAAACTAGATCTGCATCACCGCCAAATTCTCCGCCGTCATTAAACTGTACTTGTGTATCACTACCGCCTGGGATCCCTGATCCACCACCACTTGCGGCATTAATAGTAATTGTGTCTGTTGCATCATTGGTTGTAATTGTTACGTTAGTACCAGCTACTAAAGTTAATGTATCATTTGCAGTATCTGCAACAACATTGTTTGATCCTGCTACAATGATTGTACTAAACGAATTACCGCCTGCAATGTTATCAACCCAGGCTAAATTCCCTGAACCATCTGTCTTTAAAATTTGGTTATTAGTACCGTCACCGTCTGGTAAGGTCCAAGTTACATTAGTTGTTAATGCCGCAGGACTCTTAAATGCGTTGTACTTAATGTTAGCAGTATCGTATAATCTTAATTCTTTACCACTAGTTAATCTAACAGCATCTGCAAAGTTAACTTCTGAAGCAGTACCTGTAATGTTACCGGTAACAGCAAGTCCACTTGTTTGTGTACTAGTAGCAACAATAGTATTAAGTGAAATAACATTAGTATTTGGATTGTACGTAATGCCTGAATCTGTTTTTAATATCTGTTGACTTCCATTACCTGCCGCAACAAACGGAATGTAATGACTTGCCGCAGTATTATCTAACTGAGTAGTAACAGTTGATGCATCTAAGTTGTTTAATGCTCTAGGACGCCAATAACTGTTTCCGTTATCCCAACTTAGTACATAATTATCTACAGGTGTAACTACTGTTACATCTACATCGTCTAAGTCACCAATTGTTGAAATACCACCAGCTACTGTTCCTGGTTCCCATCTTGAATTTGAATTACTCCAAACTAGTGCTTGTCCATCTGCAGGAGTTGGTGCAACAACATTTGTTAAGTCACCTAATGCTCCTACTGTAATTGTAATATCACCTTCAGCTGTACTTGTAGTACTAATACCTGTACCACCTGAAATTTTAAATGATTCTCCGTTACCAATTTGTCTTAGTGTTGAGTCATCAGCACCTATGCTAAATGATGTAAAGTTTTCACCTTCGTTCTGTAAAACTTTCCATTCTCCACTGTGAGCATAATATGCTTTACCTGTTGCATGAACGTGTGCAAACATACCATGGTAAGTTGCCGCATCAGGTAAATCTTCTAACTGTGCAAATACGTTTGCAAAGTAAACTTTACCTGTTGTATTAATATCTTGGTTAGTAGTATTACCTCTTGTAAGTATTGACTGTAAGTTATCTGATTCAGTAATAACATTTGTAAATTTAAATGTTCCTGTTTCATGATTATAATATATAACTTTTCCATCATCACCACTAGTAACAGGATCAACATTGTTTAAACTTGATAAGTTAGTTGACTGTATACGAGCATCAACTCTTGCAGTTGAGTAATATAAATTAGTAAGTCCTTCTGGAATACTATCAGTATCAGTACCAAACACTAAGTATCCTGAGTCGTTTGCAAATGCACTTATTGCACTTGGTACAACAGGAATAATTGGTTTGTTAGTTAGATCGTTGTAGTTACCACTGAATGGATTATTGAATGATACTCCGTTAATTGTAACGTCTGTAGCATTTACAGTTCCAACATTAGTAAGCCCAGCGTTACCTAAATCTAAATTATCACCTGCTGGTAATTCTTTGATTTTGTTGTCATCTAATGTGTCAACTATAAGTGGTATTCTATTTGCCATTTTGTTTTCCTATATCCATATTTATCGTACTCATTATAGTGCCGCTATTCTTACTTGGAAGTCAGCAAAGTCGGCACTTGCCGCTACTTCTGTTTTCAGTGTTGTTAAACTAATTGTTTCTGCTTGTAATGCAGTATCCGCCAATGCACCTTGTGCTGATGTTGCCGCATCTGTGATTCCATAACCTGATAGTGTAGTTGGTGTACTTGTAATGTCGCCAAATGCAACGGTTGTTAAGAAATTTGTTCCTGTAATAGTAGCACCTGTAAAGTCTACTGTTGTACCACTTGGATAATCTACTGTGTTAGTTCCACTACCAATAGTAACTGTACCACTTGTAGATCCGCCAATGTCAATACTAGCCAATGCGGCACCTATTAAAGTAATACCTGCTGTGCCTCCTATTGTAACACCAGTAACTGCACTTGTTGTTACTGTAGCAACTCCAAGTCCGTCATCCAATGCTGATTGTGTTGGTATTGTTAAATTTGTTAATGCTGAACCATCTAATGCTGGTAAGTTACCTACTAGCACACTAGAGTTAATAGTGCCTGCAACACCGTCAATTATTAATGTACTGTTATCAGCAAATACACTACCTGTCACGTCACCGTCTAATGCACCTACAAATGATCCGTAGTGTGTATTAGTAGCTGAACTATATGCTAATGAACTATCTTGTGCAAAAATATCACCTTGTATGTCTTGTGCAACGGCAACGCCACCACCTTCAAGTACAACTACTCTAGCATATAAATCTGTAAAGTTTGCATTAACTTTAGTAAACGCAACTCTAATAGGATCTCCATCACCTTTGTTAGCATATGTGCCAATGTTTATAGTTTGTTGTGCCATTATACTCTCCCTACCACTGCTTCAACTGTGCCATGACCGGGATCATCTTTGGCTTGTAATGCTTTACCAATTACAGTTCCAACACTAGGGTTTGAACTTGCTATTGCGTAACCTGGAATACTTGCTGAAACAAGCATATCACCTTTGCGTACTATGCCAACAACATTTACAGGAACTCTACCTTGTAATGCTATTGCAGTAACGTGTTCGCCTTCTAAACCACTGTTCATTAAGTAACCTGGTTTCTCTGAAACTACACCAGCTACCCTTGTGTCGTCTTTTAATTTTGTACTTGTTAGTTCTTGTTCACCGCCAAATATCAATACAGTACCAACAGCGTAGTCTTGGTCTGCTAAATAATTCTCTGCTAAGTCAGCATAACGTGATTGTGTTGATGTACCATCTATTACCGTTGCATAAACAGTATTGTATCTATTCGAACTTGTACCAATATTATACGTATCGTGTAGTCCTGGTTCAAATCCTGTTGATGTTGTTTTAACAACTACTGCACCGTCACTAATTAACGCAATCTGTCCTGCCGCACTATAACCTGTGTTAGCACCAATACCAATACCTGTTGAGTTTGCATCAAGTTCACCTGGTGCTTCAATAAAGCTACTGTGTATCCAATCAACTGCTAGTCTGCTTTCGCCTGCTAGTGCTGAGTTAGTTTGGAATGATCCTTGTGTAACTCCTGTTGCTCCAATGTTAACCGATCCTGGAATTTCAATTGTTGGTGTAACTGAACCAGCTGATGTCATAAACAATGCACCACCAGGTGTTGAAAGTTGTATTTCATTACCGCTAGTATCTAGTATTAAGTAGTTGTCAACTTTAAGACCTTGTACACTTGCTACTCCAACACCGTCTGTTTTAACAAGAGAGTTTATTGCTCCTGTTGTACTAACATTTTCTTGTACACCGCCACCTTCACTAACAATAGTTGCAAATGGAACTTCACTTACATCACCGTTACTTGAGTCACCAGCCGCTCTACCAATTACAGTACCGTCGGCAATGTTAATAATTTTTCTATAGTCTAAAGCACCATTGTCAATTGTAATCCAACCACTGTCTGCTGTAAATATATCACTATCAAAACTAGCAACACCTAAATCATTCTGTGTAATACCAGTTGCGTTAGCTCTTGTACTTGCAGTTTCTAATGCTAGTTTACTTTGTTGTATACCTGCACTTGCATTTACATCAGCATTAATAATACTATCAGGTCTAAGTCTTAGATCAACAGTTGCTCCTGTGCCACTTCTAGCAACAACAATATTAACATCTGAACTTGCTAGTTCAACTAAGTTTGCAAATTCATCAATTGGTCCTGTTTTAACTTGTGCTGACACACCGCCTGCTGTTGAAACAATATCTGAATTTAGTATTGTTCCTGTTACTGCGGTGTATGTAATTAAGTTTTCTGCTTCACCATTGCGTGTAACATTTGTAATTTCTACAATAGTACCTGTTGCACTTGATCCGTTACCTGTAATAGTATCGCCTGCTACAAAGTTACCACCAGTTGCAGGTTGTGTATAAATTCTAAACTTACCTGTTGAACCAATAAGTTGATTTCCAGCTAACCCATTAGTTTTCATATCAATTAATTCAGGAATAGTATCACCGGAATCAATTAACCCGTCAACATAACTCTTAGTTGCCGCTTCTTGATCACTTGACGGATCAGCTAAGTTTGTAAATGTAAATCCACCAGCGTTGATATTAGCTGTTAAAGATGTTGTACCGTCTCTTGCTAATGCACCTGGACCAATAATATTAGCGTATGGGTTACCACCGTGGTCCCAACCTAATCTTCTTGCAACATACCCACGTACTGCTGATTCAACCGGAACTGTATCAGTAGCGTTATCAGTCATGCCGTCATCAGCACTAAATTCTGCTACAACAACACCACGTTTAAATCCAATACCATCCAAATTACTCAATGCAATCGAAGCACTAAATGTAACTGTACCTGTACCTTGGTCAACTGTAAAGAACTTACCTACTCTAAAGAAACCGTCTTCATCTGTACTTACGTAGAATACTCTACCCTTATCTCGTTCGTCAACTTGTCTAGCAGTTTGTTTAGGTTGTGTTGGTTGTCCTAGTACAACATTTGGATAGTTACTTGTGTTAAAGCCACCTGTACCAATGTTTAAGAAGTCATGTCCTGTTGCTCTAGTTGTTGAAATGTTAACAGTAATGTTACCGCCTTCACCACTAATTAATCCTACTCTCAATGTAACTGTATTAGTTGCATTATAAACTGAACTTACAATACCTGCCGCCGATGCCGGACTGTTAATGTCTGATCCAGCCAAGTCTTGAATGGCAATAGTACCATAGCCTGTTCTTTGTGTGTATCCTGTAACAGTATGCGTTTTACCATTCCAGGTAAAGATCATGTCACCTGCATTAAGTTGATCTAATTGTTTCTGTGAGAAAATACTAACAACAGCAATAACATTATCACCTGCTGTAGCACCCATTGTAGTACCTGTACCAGCATAAGTGCTTAACTGTGAATTTGTTTCGTCAACAACAAGTTTGATATATTCATATGTACTATCAAGTCTAACTTGCTGTGTTCCTGCCGGTAAAGCATTACCCAATGCGTTTGTAGTATTAAAACTAATAACTCTATAAATTGTATTAGGTTCTTGATCAAATATTAATGCACTACTTGGTCTAGTTGTTGCAACATCAACTCCTGATAGTTCAAGAGTTTGTCCAATTCTAATAGTACCAATTTGACCGTTTGTTAATACTGCTTTAAGTCCTGTTGTACTAGTTTGGTTAGCACCTGTTGTTGCCATGTTTAATTTATAAACAGTACTGTTAATAACACCAGTTGGAGGTGATACAGGTTGTGTTATCGCTTCAACAGTTGTAATTTCGTATCTAGTAGTTCCTAATACTCCGCCGTGATCAATTTCAATTTCTGAATTTGTTCTTGGAGGTGTAGCAAACTCGTATGCATATATAAACAGTTGATCTTCTGCGTGATCAAAATCGGCACCATCGTCAAAGATTTTAAATGGTGTAGTAAAGTTGTTTCCAGTTGTAATAATGTCCGGAATTTCGTTTGGATCTGAACCTGTACTTACTAGTCCGTATTCTCCATATGCGTTAGATCCGTTAAGTGATCTAATTTCTGAACCACTGCCTGCATAGTATGCCGCTTGACAATAATATGTAAACTGTGATACAAGCTCTGAAAGTCCTGTGTTAACAGCAACAGTACCGTAACCTAAGTCGTTAACTTGTGTAAAGTCGTTTGCTAACATACTTCTGTTACCAGCTGTTTGTAACACAATGTTAGTTGGCATAGGTTGATCAAAACCAGTTCCACTATTTGAAGTTGGATCTAATATAAGTGTTGCAGTACCTGCCGCCTGATCATAACTAGTAATTGCATTTACCTGGAAACGCTTGCCGTTAATATAAAATGGGCTTGGTACTTGTGGACGCTTAATTCTTAGTCCTTCACCTGCCGCACTTTGTACGTTTAGTGTGAAGTTATCTGTTTTACTGTTTACAACAGTTCGTAAGTTACCAACAAATCCGTCAATAAACATACCGCCTCTAAATGCTTGTTTATTAATACTCTGTGAGAAACTTGTTCCTGTTTGAATGTATGGTGATTTAGTTAGTACTACTCCTTCTGGATCTAGTACACACATAAAGCCACCGTGTCCCTGTACACTCATGTTACGTACGATAGTTGCGTCATTCATTAAGAAGACGTCCATATCTTTGTTTTCTTTTGGTGTACTTGAAGCGTTAGTATAATCTGTTAAGTAATGGTAACCATAACTTGGTGAGTCAAGTGCTGGTAATACAGCAAGTCCGTTAGTAATAACGTTACCAACCATGTCAAGCAATGTACCAACTTGTGTACTTGCCGCCGCTTCAGCCGCTGTAGAGTCAATTGTTTGTGTTGTTCTTATAGGGTTTTGTAAACTTGTATATGTAGCGTTAGCAAAAATATATGTTTGAATTATTGCTTTTAGCTGTGCCATTGCGGCTGTAGTTTGTGCTTCTTGTCCGTTAACTAAACTAACAACACCGTCATAATATCTTGATGCATTAAGATGTGTTTTTTCATTACCACTCCATCTAATATCATATATTAATCCGTCAATGATAATTCCTGCATCTCTTTCACATTTTTGTTTATCGTAAGTAAAGCCAGCCCAAATTCCAGTACCAATTACAATCTGTGCTTCAATCCAAGCTACAACTTCATCTTTAAGAAATTCTTTGTTTGCAGTTAAGAGTTCAATAGCATTTGGGTTGTATTCCGGTTTTAATGCAAGACCATCAAATTCAGGTTCTCTATAAAAATAAGTATTAGCCCAAATTGATGTACTTGTACCTGGAGCTGGTTTAATATTAACACGTCTAAACTCGTCACCTTTTATTGATACTCCTGCTGGAATCTTAATTGGAAACTGTTCTAAGTATGTACCCGACTCAACATGGATACTGATATCTTTGGTTGAAAACTTATTACCATAATCAATTTCTTCGCCAACTACTGGAGTAATTGGTTCAAGTAATTCTATTTCAATAGTATCAACTGCTGGACCTCTTGTTGTTGATACAATTCTACCAACTGCTCCAGAAGTCCTAAATGACATTAGTTTGCCTGGTACTAAGTCTTGGTTTGAAATAATGTTTTGGTCAACATAACCTTGACCACCATTGGTAATTGTAACAGTCCATGTGCTACCTTCAACTGTTTGTGGAGCACTAGCAATAGTTGGTCCTGTTACGATTGTTTTAACAATATCCCATTTTGCCGCTACTGCTGTTTGTCCAACTAAGTCAACTACTTGTGCCGGAATAGTAACCTGTGTACTAACATTTTGATATAAATTAGTTTCTACTGTGTTAGTAATAACTTTAGCATGTAGAGCTTTGGCAAAGTTAAGTGACGCTATTGTTTCAGTATATTGTGTACGTCTAGCAATCTGTCCACTTGCACTACTGTAATATCTTAATCCAGCATTTCTACTGTGATAGTTTGCAAAGGTTCCATCTAAAATATCTAATACAATACCTTCTGCAATAAATCCTAAATCTCTACGACATAATGTTTCGTCATATAATAAGTTTGGAAATTGATCTGCTAGGTATGCAATAGTTTCATCTATAATAAATTGTTTGTTTGCATCTGTAAGAATTTTAACTTCTTCATAACCGCTACTACTAGTAACGCCACTTGATGCAACAGTTGAATTAGTTAGCCCATTGCCATATGTAATTCGTTGTTGATAAGGTCCTAAGTTAACAGGACTTGTTATAATAATTTCTTCTGCTTTTGCCGCCGCGGCCGCAACTGAAGCATATGAATAGTTCCATGAACGACCTTCTTGACCAACTGGAACGTTAGCCATTGTATCGTCACCTTTGGTACTTACATATAAGTTTGTTTTAGAAGGGTATGCACTATTGTCTACATAATATTTTGTAACTGCTTGTAAATCTGTAATACCGCCTGGCGTTCCTGCTCCTGCTTGAGATCCTGGATGATCATGCAAATACAATGCACCTGTCATTGTATCACCTTCACGTCTAGTAATACTCTTACGTGGTAGTGCTTCAGTACTAATCCAATTACCTGTTAGAGCTGGATCATATTCAGAATCTTGCATTGTCTGTGTGCCAGTTCCTGACCCACTAGGTATAGCAATTTTAACTCTTGTTAACTCATCTTCATTTTGTGCTTCTGCTATTGATGTGTGGACACTTAATTGTGTAGCACTTACATATCTTAAATAATAAACGGTTCCGCTTACAAGTCCAGTAGCATCAGCACCTGTTGAATTGTATCTATAACTAATACCATTAGCAGTTGTTGAGAATCCATGTCCTGCACTTACAACAATATTTCCATTTGCAAAACTAGAAATTGTAAAACTATACGCTGATGCATCAATTGGTTCGTCACGTACTCTAATTTGTCCTTCACCACCTGGTGAACCTGTTGAACGCAAGTAACGTCCGTCAGCATAACCTTTGTTAATAAGTAAATCGTCAACTCCAAAGTTAGTACCGTGTGTTGAGTTTAGTGCATTAACTGCACTTTGTGAAACTGGTGCGTTTGCAATAGCTTGGTTAGCCGCATTAAGTGGACCACCTAAACTTGGAGTGCCGTCTGTACTAATTACACTTGATACATTACTAATTACAATTTGATTTGGACTTGTTGAGTTGATACTCATACCAGTCCCGCCAACTAGTGTTTTAAAGTCTACTGCTGTACCTTCTGCGTTAGCTTGTGGAACTGTGTATGCAGTTAGTGTATCTGGAACATCACTTAAACTTGTAAAACTAATTTGACCGCCAATGCCAAAAACAGCATACAGTTCAGTAAAGTTTTCATTGGCTTTTCTAAAGGCTTCTCTAATACTATCACCAGTATTGTCGTTGCCCTCTGTTCCAATATTAATATTTAATTTTGACATGTATTATTCCCTAAAATCCTATTGATTCACCACAACCACAACTTGAAGTACTTGCTGGATTCTCTACTGCAAAGTATGATCCAAACATTTCTTTCTTGTAGTCTATTGTACTACCTAGTAAAAACATCACGCTTGATGGATCTACTATAAATTTTCCATTGTTAAATTCAACTACTTCGTCATCTGCGTTCACTTCGTCTTCCATAGTCCAATCGTATTTAAATCCTGCACAACCGCCACCTTTTAACGAAAGCCGTACAGCTGGCTTTTGATGTTGTTCAACCATGTTTTGCATTTGTTCTTTGGCTGATTCTGTTAGTGTTACTATTGACATTGCTGTGTTTCCTATTACTATTATTTATCAGTTAATCTATAATCCGAATGTGAATAAATACTGTTACTATGTTTTTAAGAACTGAAAAGAAAATTCAATACTATATGCGTAAAGGTAAACGCGGACATCACCCATATCAGCGTAAAAAAACGCTAGTGTTCTTTGAGTGTGATAATTGTCACGAAGAATTTACCCGTGATAAAGGACAAGTAGACCCTAAACGGTTAACAAATGATTATTCACATGTTTGTGAAAAATGTGATCCTAAAAGATTTGCTCAAAAAGCTGGTGTACTACAACGTAAGAAGCTTAATGTTAGGGTAGATACTATGACTGATATTAGCAAATTGTAATACCAGTCACAGTACTAAAGTAATTACTCTGATTTATACAATGTCCAAGCACCATATGCGATTGCCGCATAAGCCGCTAGTTTTGCAAGAGGTCCTGCAATTAGTACAATCACGCCAACGCCAATAAGCATTGCGCCATCCCAAGATGTGCGTTCTTCAAAACGTTCACCTACCCAATTTTTAATAGTATCGATCATTATAATCTCCTTAAAAGTTAATGTGTAGTATTTACGCTTTATATTGTTCGTATAGCTTAATGCTGGCTAAGTTCTTCATCTTGCTTTCGCACATAATATCTGCATAAGGCAAAAACGATAGTGCGTATTCATTTACTAGAGGATTAGGATAGAAGTCACTGTGTGCTCTAAGTTTGCCTTTTTTGTGTCCTGCTTCTAATAGTGTAGGAAAGTCAGGCATTGTGTCGTGTGCAAAGCCTTCGGGCAATGCTTCGTCTCTGCTATATGAATAATGTATTACAGGACGTACACCACGCCAACTATCAATTATGCGAGCAAATCTATCGTCGGTGGGGTATATGTATTCACCTTCGCGGCACCACGTATGGTGTATGTCAAGAACGAGGGCACAGGTATCAACAAGTTCGAGACTGTGTTCGACACCCCATTTGTTTTCGTCGTTTTCAATCGTGATGCAGTTTCTCGCTTCTTGAGATAATCTTGTGTTAACTGCGTGTTTGATACCGGCTGGACCCTGCCTGCCTGATATATGGACGTTGCATTTAAAGTCTTGGAATGTGCGTCCATAGCCCATCCAGCGGATGACATCGGTGTGATATTCAAATTCTTCTACGCTCCTATTTACTATATCAGGGTTGTCAGATGCCAAAACACAAAACTGGCCAGGATGCATAGACAACCGTACATCCAATTGCCTTGCCACCTCGCCGACCCTTGCAAAATGCTGTTCGCAATATGCGACCACATCAGGTAGTTTCCAATAATAGCACCAAGTAGGCTCAGTGTATACAGGAAGTACGTCACTGCCAAGCCTAACCATTCGTAATTCATCGGGTAATCCTCCTACATATCTAATCAAGTTTTCGTATGACTTGATGTTGTGAACCATGATGTCCCACAAACGTTCTTCTGCAACATCCTTTGTTTGTCTATTTAACCATTGAACTGTGGTGCTTCGTGTGTTCAATGGTCGTTGAATTTCTTCTAGTAACTTTTTCTTTTGTGTTTGATCTGGGTGCATGTACTTACATGCGAAGCCTATACGTTTATGAGAGTTCATCTTTTAATAGTGTCCAAGTTTCATTATAATCATTTACATTATAGCAGAAACCTAGGTCATTGTCAATGATTACTTTCTTCAAAGGATAATCATTCCCTTCAGGGTGCATAGCATCACCAAAAAAGTGTATAGTATCACTAGGACTAAAATCTTTTATAATTTGACTTTTATCAAATCCTTTAGCAAATATGTCAATACCTGTTTCACCACCTACTACTGCTTGTAGATTTGGAAAAACTTTATTAAACTCTTTAGCTAATTTGTTGCGTTCGTTGTGTTTCTTATCGTATTCTACATAAACTTTACGTTCTAACGAATCAGCATTACGTCCTACTACACTAAAGTTTATCATACCAGGTCGTTCTTCAAAGTGTAATCCTGTTCTTAATACAAAACGACTTTCATCTAATTTAATTTTTAACCATTTACGAGCATCATCTGGTAGTGTCCAATCAGTAGTATATACATTTTTACCTTGTTCCCATACATCACAACCTGAACAGTTGTATACACGTTTTGCTAGATTATAAGTTGCTTCGCTTATTTGTTCTATAGTTTTAGATTTATCACTGCCTGTAACAAGATATACATCATTAGTTAAACAAAATGTATTAAAGAACATTTTAAATTCTAAATCAATTAGACTACGACTTGGTGTTAGTGTTCCGTCTACATCAAATATAAATTTATTACTCATAACCCAATTAATCCCCATCCGTGATTTGCTATTGCATTAGTGATAATAGCAAGACAAGTAATAATGTGCAAAATAACCCACATACTACGAAGAACGGCAACCTTGTCTGCTTTTTTATTTTCGTCATATGCTTTTTGCCCTATCGCTTTACACCAATATTCCCACACAATTATTTCCAATGCTCTTTGCACCAAGGATCAATGCAGTCTTTTGGATTAGGATCTCCGTGAAATACAGCAATACTTGTTTCAGGTTTAATGATTGGATCACCTGGGCTAACAAAGTTTCGTTTGCCGTTGTATCTATTCATTTCAGGTCGTCCACGCATTTCCCACTTGTAACTTTGAATCCATTCATCTGGCCAAAAATTAAATTGTGATTTTACATTAGCATATAACCAATCTTGATCTCCATGGTACTTACGTGCATTTTGTTTTGGATCTTTCATAAACTCGTGATATACGTTTGCATGTTGTCCTGTTTCTAATCTAAAACAACTTGAATTCATTCTTTCCCATTGACTTTGTACGCTACGATTAAAATCACGTATTACACAAAACTCTCCTGGCTTGTAAGTAAACAACTTATCAATGTTACCAAATACAATAACATCAAGATCTAAAAATAATACAGTACCGTAACACCCAAAGTCTGGATTAAAGAACATTGTCTTATACCACCAACCATTGATGTCGCTGTTTAACTGCAAAGGTTTAACTTGTATGCCCATGTCAAGTCCTGTTGGATCTTCTGTAAAGCAAACAAAGTTATGTGGTACAGTAAGGTTACGGGTTACCATTCTATAAAGAACATTAACATATTCTGCTGAATACTTTTTACCGTGCTTTAGGCATACTACATGATTGGGCAATTTAACTTCCTTCTAAATTGACGAATTAACTGGACCATAATTTTTAGTAGTCATTGCTTTTAAAGGATTGGCTCCTAGACTTAGTGTAACTCTTGGACCTAGTATTAAAGGTTTATGATTTGTAAGTCTTGGTAAAAGCAAAGCATCACCAGTTCTACAATGATAAATTTCTTTGTTCATTGTGTCTGCATCTGTTACAAGATATGCAGTTTCACCGTATCCTTGTATAAGCAAAACAGTTTCATAATCATTGTGTAAGAATAAACTGTTATGTCCGTCACTTAATGAATAAAATAAACTAGCATTAAAATGCCCTTCAGTTTCGTGTCTTTCATAATGCTTTTGAAACTCTAACAAATATTTTTGTATACGCTTGTCTGATCCTATGTCAGAAATATGTGTACTGCCTTTTACAAATTCATCTACATTTGATACTGTAGATTTATATTGATTTATTTCTACTAGTGTTGTAAAATTAATATCGTCTAGTGCATCTGGAAATGCATTTTTGTAATGTGCTACCTTAAGATTTTTACGATCTTCGTTTATTTGGTCCCAAATCATTTTAATTCCTATCCTTCATAGATCGCTGAGTTTGCTCCGTGTTCGGCACATTCTACCTTTACACAATAACAACGACCGTCTGTTGCTTCACGAATCAGTTTGTCAGCAAAGTAAAATGCGTGTTCTGCAAACTTCTCTGCACCTACACCGCCAAACTCTCTTACTTCACACAAGCCTTTGTCTTGTAGATCATAAAAGTCTTGTTTGTGCGGATCGTTAAAGTCTACACAAGTCTTATGATCAAAACTATCTTCTAACCAAGCCTTCAAAGGCTTTAGTCCGCCAAAGTCGACTGCCCAGTTTTTATTGTCTAGATGATCACATCCAAATGTAAATGTAAATGCTAGACTGTAACCGTGTAGCAAATGGCAATGTGAATGATCTGCGTTAGGTTGTCTAAAGACTGCCGAAAGACCAATGTTGTGTCCGTAATGTTTTGTACTATAATGTTTTCCCATAATATTCTCCTACTATAATGTTTTTTTTATGGGCGGCAGAGTTAGAAGGGTTGACGCCAAGTCCTTTATTCATGTATATATTATATATGAGTTTTGTTTACTTGTCAAGTGTTTTGTGGTGTGTATTAAAACTCATTGTTATCCGTTTTTCAGTTGGATTTGGTTTTGTATAATGATACAACCAACTTGGAAATAATATTAAGAATCCTGTCCTAACATCAAATTCCATTTCGTCTGCTGTGTATTCTGTTGCTTTAGCATGTATTTCAGACATCTTAGGACCAAGTATTGGACTTTTAAATATTAATGGAGAACTGTTTGGTTCAACAAATGGATAATATGCTCCACTGACAATACTTAGTTCGTGTCTGTGTAAATCTACACGACCGTCAAGTTGTTGTGCATTTAACCAACTTTTTGATATTTCGGTATATTCTAAGCCTGCATGAAAACAATATTCATTGATACACATTTGTATATCGTCTTTAATTTTAAATCTGTCAAGCACGTTCATTTCTAATTGACTAGTAGTTTTTCCTTTACCAATCTCTTCAGGCCAATCGGTAACATTATTAGATTCAACGTAGTCTAATATTTCTTTATTGCTTGGATGGTCGTTTAAGTTATAAACTTGTACTAGTGTAGGAAAGATTGGATAGTCTGCTTTCCTAAACGGTCCATCAACTATCTGTGCTTTCATGTGGGTCAATCCTATAATCTCTTATTTTTGCATACGCGGCTCTGTCACTGTGTCGAATAGTATTAAAACTAACTGTGTATCGTTTTTCTGTTGTGTTTGACGGCACATGATGTCGCATCCAGCTTGGAAATAAACATAGCAATCCTGTTTTAGGATAACATTCTAATTCATATCTATTGTAGTCTGTTAGTCCTAGTGCTGAATAGTTCATAAAGTTTACTTGATTAGGGTTTTCAAAAACCAAAGGCGCACTACCTCCATCTACATAAGGATAGTATGCTCCGCTGACAATACTTCTTTCATGTCGATGTGCATCTACTTGTCCGTTCTGATATAACGAGTTAAACCAACTAGTTGATATTAGAGTGTAATCAACACCAAGATGTTGTGTATAAATGTCAACACATTCTTGTATAGTTTTCCAAAGGTTAGTTAGTCTTTTATCATTAAGGAACTGTTCATCTCCTGTGATGTAACTACTCTGTCCTTCGTGTACTAGTTTATGGTCACCAAATTTTGTATACGTGTTAATCATTTCCATTACAGTATTTTCATCAGGATGTCCTTCGATGTCAAATGTTGTAACTAAACTTGGAAACGCATTATGGTGTGCAGGCTCTAACTTCATTTAAGTTCCTCTAAATCTAAATTCTTTATGTTACTATACTTATCTGGCCATTTTTTTGTAGAGTAATAATTGAATGTAATATCAGGAAAGTGTTCAAATACTTTGTTTATTTGGTATATCCAATAACTTGGGTCAACTGGTCTAGCAGTTGATTTGCTGTAGTTTTTAGTATCCTTGTAAATATTTCCATGGTACAAATCAAACCCTACTAGGTTAACTGGTTCTCTCCATTCATATGCTAATCTTGCTCCAATTAGCACAGCAAAAGGACCACTGCCCCAATGCCAAGGATCATCTGGTCTTGCTGTACCTCTGTAAGGTAAGTCAGGTAAACACTCAACTCCTTTGAAATCTTTAAACCAGTCTTTACGAGTATATAAACTGCCCTTAAATGTGTTTGCTTCTAGTACTTCTTTAACCATTCGCTTGTCGCAACAGACTAGATGATCTACTGTATAATCTCTATACAGGGCATTACATCCTACTTTAGTATCTCTAATCAGATCTAAATCAATGTTATATCTAGTTTCACCGTTGCCAATTACAAGCATAACATTATTTAATAAATACAATATACAAAAGGAACAAATACGAACATGACTGCATACTACGATTTTTTCAGATACGTTAAACTATATTCCCCTGACGGAACAACATTAGAAGCTACTGTAGAAGCTGATAGTGTTACAGATAGTATTAATTTTGTTAGAGGAAACGGTGTTGCTTGGAACACAGTTGATGTCGGTACAGACACGTTTAAATTTGATGTCGATTACAGTCTTAGTATTCCATTAGCAAGTACAGATATAACACTTACTGACGTTAATAATGCAACCTCAACAATCAGTTTAGTTGCAGGTGGTAATATGATTATTACTAGAGATAATGCAAATCAATTAACTATTGCGGCATTGGTTGGCGGTGTTAGTAAATCAATTCAAAACATTACAACAACTAACCCAGTTGTAATTACAACAACAAATGCACACGCATTCACTGATGGTACAGAAGTAACTATTGTTGATGTTGTTGGAACTACACAGCTTAACGGTAACGAATACTTCATGGACGTACAAACTAGTGACACGTTTGCTTTGTACACAGATGCACAATTAACAACACCATTAGACGGCACAGCATTTACAGCATATGTCAGTGGCGGAGTTGCTACTGCTGATTACGGTGGAGCAAAGAACGCATTTAAAACTATTCAGGTAACAGGTCAAAGTCCTGTTGTTGCTGACAACATTCAAGATATTTTAAACCTAACAGGTGGAACAGGTATTGACATTACAACAACACCTGGAACAGACTCTATTGCATGGGCGATAGACAATACAGTAACAACACTTGCAGATGCACAAACTTTACTAAACAAAACTTTAACATCTCCAATCATTGCGGCAATTAAACCAAGTGCAAGTAATTCATGGTCATTGCCTGATAGTAACGATACATTTGTAGGTAAAGCTACAACAGACACGTTTACTAACAAGAGTGTTGACTTAACAAATAATACACTAACGACAACTATAGCACAATTGAATACAGCCGTTAGTGACGAAACAGTAGTAGCTAGAGATACAACAGACACACTTACAAACAAGTCAATTAGTTTAACTGATAATACAGTAACAGGTACAATAGCAGAACTTAATACCGCAGTTAGTGATGAAACTGTAGTAGGTAGAGATACAACTGATACACTTACAAATAAAAGTATTGATCTAACTGATAATACTGTAACAGGAACCTTTGCGGAATTTAATACTGCGGTTAGTGACGAAACACTTGTTGGACTTGATGCATCACAAACATTAACAGCTAAAACGCTAACTGATCCTATTCTATCTCCTACTGCTACAACAGCAGGTAAGATTGAGTTTTTAGAAGGAACAGACAACGGTACTAACAAAGCAACACTAATAGGTCCTGCAAGTACTGCTGATGTAACTATTACATTGCCAGCCGCAACAGATACACTAGTTGGTAAAGCAACAACAGATACATTTACAAATAAAAGCGGTAGTAATAGTCAGTGGACAAATGATGAAGCATATATTAAAGCTGACACAAGTGACACACTTACAAACAAGTCAATTAGTTTAACAACTAATACTGTAACAGGTACACTTGTAGAATTTAATACTGCGGTTAGTGATGCTACTCTTGTTTCAACAACAGGTATAGAAACCCTTACTAACAAAACTTTAACATCTCCGACCTTTAGTGGAACAGCAACATCATTCACTTCAACAGGTATTGATGACAATGCAACAAGCACATCTATCACTATAGATTCATCACAGAGTGTAGGTATTGGCGGAGCACCAGTAGCTCTTAGTGGAAATGCTACCCCAGGATTAACACTTACTTCAAATGGTCCTTTTATACTTTTAAAAGATGCAAACAACGCAAATAAAACAACATACATTTCTAATAATAGTGGGGTACTTCAATTTGGTATAGTTGATGATGATGGCGTAACAAATAAAACTGAACATATGCAGATTACTGATACAGGTACAGTACAAGTAGCGTCAGCCGCAAATTTTGAAACTCCTAATATTACAGGATCCATTCCAGGCATGACATTTGTTATGACTATTGGGGGAATTACAACGATAGGTGATGGTGCAACAACTGTTACAAGATATGCTACTCCAGGAAATGATTGGCAAGCAAATTTAGCCATAGGTACTAGCATGCCAGTTACTAGCAATATGAAATGTGTTGCAATGTCTGTTCTTTGTGATGGTGTGCTAACTGTTGGTTCTTCAAATGTAACACTTATGAAAAACGGTGTTGATACAACAACATCTGTTACCTTTGCTAATGGAGATGGCGGAACTGGTGATGTAAAACAAAGCACAGTAAATAATAGCTTTGACGCTGGTGACAGAGTAGGAATCAAAGTAGTCACACTATCAGCAACTGCTAGAGCATACCTTGTTATGACTCAGTGGGAATTAATTTAATTTTTAGGATTAACGATTAATAAAATATTATCGTATGTTTGTGATTTTTCAGTTTGGAAGATTAGATAGTTGCATACAAAGTTACCTGTCATGCTAACACGGTATTCTCCACCCGCCATCATATCGTTTGGAACAGCCATTGTCCATTGATTAGGAATAGGTTCTCCAGGGCGTGTGTTACGAGTGTATTGTTTTGTAAACTTGTCTAATCTATGCGTATGTCCATCTTTATGATATGCTACACCATACACTTCTGTACTATTACATTCATGCTTTTTAGAGCCTATCATCATAAACTCTATATCGTCGTGCTGTTCAATTGGGTTGTTTACTATTTCAATTTTAACATCTTGGAATACAAAAGCGTTATTAAAACTCATATATGCAATACCTAGCACAATGATAGTCATTAAACTTAGTCCACTGACTACATTTGCTATTGCACGTAATAGGATGAATTTTTGATTACTTGTCATTTCTAACTTTTCTAAGTTCTTTTTTAATTCTACTAAATTCAACGTGAACTTCATATAAATTATTACTTGCCCTCTGTAAGGTATTTATTAATGATTTGATTGTAAACAGAGTCCAAAACCACCAAGTTACGGCTGTCACAGCAAATGATCCTACTCCCCACCAAAATGCTTGGGCAAAGGTTATAGTATTAAAAAGAAGCAATACTCCAGTAATCGTTAGAAATGCTGTTGGGATTACTTTCGCATAGATATCCCACAGTTCTACCTGTTTTTTAATCTTTTCTTCTATTCTCTTTTGTTGTTCTAGTTCTTGTTTTTTCATCAATAGTTGCCTTTACTGTGTTCTCTACAGTATATTTAATCTAGTTAGGTGATAAATTAAAGCAGACTATTAAGAACTAATAGTGCCAAATGGCTTCCATTCGCCTGGCGTTCCTTCTCTAATACATACCCACCCTACATATCCTGTTGGAGTTGGCTCTGTATTAAAAATTAGATCTCCTCTAGTGTAAATTCCGTTAGTTGGAAGTTGATCACTAAATTCAATTTTCTTACCTTGCACTTTAATTGGTGATGCAACACTTAATGCTGTATCAGGATTATTAATTCCAATACCTACATTACCTTTGAAAGTTGTAACAGTATTAGAATCAGTACCAACTTCAATTTTGTTGGTAGATTTAAGTTTAATTCTTGTAACATCGTCAGTTACTAGCTCTAAGTCGTGTGTAGTATATGATCCAGTTTTAATACTATCAAACCCAGGCTCAACGATATATTCTGCTTCATTGCTGGCTACACTTAGTTGTCCGTTTGGAGCATCTATACCTATTCCTAATCTCATTCCATCTCCGTCATAGAAGATAAACTGATCAATATTCATATTGCCTTCGGTTCTTAAATTTCTAAGTGTACCTACGCTAGTTAGATTAGAATGTGTTATGCCTGCGCCAAGTGTGTCTGAACTTAGTACTGAAACATTGCCAATCATATAATGCTTTGCATCATGTAAGTCCAACGACTCACTACTCCATAGTCTTTCGGAGTTGGCTTGCATTACTAGTTGTTTGGTATGACCGTACCCGGTCCACATTAGACCTTTTCCAAATGGGGTATCTTGTTCACTACATTTAAATTCTAATGGACTTGTTCTTTCAAGTCTAACGTCAGCATTAATTTCTACTGCATCAATACGTTGAGCAGTGATGATTCCGCCAACCTGTAAATTCTTTTCAACTTTAATATCCCCTTTGAGTTCAACAGCATCAATGTAGTCTACAACAATTCTATCATCTTTAACAAGTAAACTTACTTTAGATGCTTGGTCGTATATACCAACACTTTTAAATGCTGAGATAGTACCTCCGTGTACTAAGTCACCTGTAATTGAATCGTTGGGCATACCCTCTACTGTTGGAACTGATTGCTCTCGTTGTGAGATAGTTTCAATTGCATTAGCGAGTTGTGTCAACCCATTTTTAATTACTAAAAGGTCATTATCTGGAATATTACTGTTCATACTATTATTTATCCAGAACAGTTTACTGAACGACTTTTAACAAAATAGTATCTTGATTAATACGACCATTAAGTTTGATGTCTACAGCATTGATTTCGTCTAAGAATGTCTTAACTTTTCGTGACCCAGCTTGTTTAAATTCTTCAAGTTTCTCTTCAGGTTTACGTAGTGTTTTTTGTACACTAAGGGATTCGTTGAAGTTAATAATAGTAGTACCTTTGATACTAAGTCCACTACCTTCACGTCCTTGACGCATAGGATCTAAGTTCTGTGCAATATAACGTCCAAGTTTCCGTGTTTTAATATTAAACACCCAAAGCTCACTTGCAAATATAATATCTTGTGGATTAATACTTGCTAGTTTAAACTTATCATCAGTATGAGCATACTTTAGTTTAGTAACCATTTTTTCTTTGCTTAACACACGTTTGCGAGGCTTACGTGTTGCTTTAGCAGTTTGAATAATAACGTCTAATGACCCCATTAGTAGTTTGAGACTGTCTAACTTACGTTTAAGTGCTTTAGTAGAATAAATTGCATATGCCTCTTTATACTGTGCATATGTTTCTTGATCATATTCACTCATTTTAGCAAGTTCAGCTTTGCTAGGAAAGTTTACAACTCCATCAAGTTCTTCAATTTCTCCTATATAGAAATCTCTAATCTTTCGAGCATGTGCTTGAGTGCATTGCGAGTCTCTAAGATGTTTGCTAATATCAAATTCTCTAGGATTAAACTTCTCCATTTCGTCCATCCATTTTTCTAACCATATGTCAATCTTTTCAGACATTATAATTGACTGCTCATAAATTCGTTGTTGGATAGTTGGCTTGTATACTGTAGATTCTTCTTCTTGTTTTTTCTTAGTTTCTTCAACAACTAGAGAACCACGTGCATACAGCTCTTTTAGTGTCTTTTCAACAAACTCGGAGAATGGCTTTACTGTACCCATAGTACCAGCAAGGCTAATCCAATGTTCGTTGTATGCAGGGTGTACATCTGGCATACCATTTGATAGCATTCTACACAATCCACCAATGGTAGGACCAAAACAATTATCTGGAAGTTTTTGAACTACTGTTGCTTTATCCTTCCATTTAGAGTTATCTAACATCCATTGCTTAACCCAGAGCTTATAGTCTGAACTTTTAAATTCCATGCGATAATAATCATTTGCAGAATTTTTCAATCGACCAAAAGTTGGACCGTCAAGTTCAAGAGCACCTTCAAACGAAGGTTCGTTGTTCTTGTTGCTTATTCGGCGAGCAACTGGCTTTTTTCTTTTTGGACCTTTTGGAATGGCCATTATCTAAACTCCTCTAATTTCTATGTAATCATAACTATATAGCAAAAAGATATAAAGTCAACTAAAAATGGTGGTTCGTGTTATCAAAGTTTTTCGTTAGACTCAAAGCCACGGAACGTTTTAAATCTTGGAAAACGTAAACTATACGTTTCACTATCTTGTGATTTAGTACGAGCATCTGCCCTAATTTCAATTAGCTGACCAATGAGACTAGCACGTTCAGTCCAGTACTCATCACGTTGAGAGTCAGTGAAACCGCTCCCACAGTTAAGGCGATAATTGTATCCATCGTCTTCTCCTTCTACTATTACGGCACCTAGTCTTCCCGCATTACGTCCAGTGCCTTCTTCAACGTCTACGACTTTTAGTGTAATTTCAATAAATGGTTTTGCCTTTAACCAAGCATGAGTTCTTTTGCATTCATAGGGTGCATCAACATCTTTGATCATAACCCCTTCGTAACCACCGTCTACAGCCGTCTTATTAAGCTCTACAAAGCGTTGTTCGCCTTCAGGAGTACTTAGGTCTACATCTTCCCATTCAAGTGCTTGTACGTGCTTTAAAACAGCTTGATTACTTTCAACCCAATGTTTGGTTATTGCACTTCTTGTTGACTGTGGTTTATCCCAACCACCTTCTTTGAAATTGGATAGTGGAATAGTATCAAATAAATGTAATACTGCATCTTTGGCTGTACCACCGCTCTTTCTATGTACCTGCTTCATAAGGTCCTGAAAGTTAGCACTCATTACTTCACCGTCTAACACAAGGTCATATGGTGCAGGATTATCTTTGAGTACTGTTTTAATTTCTTCAATAATGTGATCAAAGTTATGAAACTGTTTACCATTACGACTAAACATTTCTACCTTATCACCTTGAATAATTGTAATAACACGAACGCCATCTAACTTAACTTCAATTTGTTTCTTACCAACCATCTTCTTTTCGTGGTTAGCAGAGTCATGTGCTAATGCACAAGTAAATGTAGGAATTGTATATTGTGGAAACTTCTTTGCAATTTTGTTTACTGTTTTTTCTGAAACACCACAACGTAGATCTTTTATAAGTATTCTACGATAGAACATGTTCCATTGTTCTGCGGTTGCTAGATCTTTACAAAGTATAATTGCATCTCTAGCATTATGCCCTGTAAGTTGTCTGTCAATTAATTTACGTGCTAGTTCTTTGAATGTAGGCCAAGCAAGACCTTGTGGCGTAAGTACTTCATTTTCTTCTTTTTCAGGTACTTGTTTTACACCAAAAGTAACAAGTGGATCAAGTGCCATACGTACACCTTCAAAGAACTGATCTAGTCCTTCTTCCATTGCTTCTAAGATAACTTGTTCTTTTGCTAGGCGACTGTTGTCTGCCTCTAATTTTGAAATAATTTCTTGTGGTTGTGTTCTCATATTGTGCCTCTGTTGCCTTTATAATTAATTCTTATGTATATAATACAGTCAAATGTGGCTTGTGTCAACCTTTTTGTTTATTGGCGCACCCGAAAGGATTCGAACCTCTGACCCCAACTTCCGCAAAGTTGTGCTCTATCCAGCTGAGCTACGGGTGCGTAAATGAAAACAGGCGACACAATTTAATGAGCCGCCTGCTTTCTAGTAAAAACTAACGTTATATTAGTTTACTAAACCTTTTGCAAGTGCTTTGTAACCAGCGGCTACGATTGCTCTTGAAGGTGTTCCCAATCTGTACTTCTTAACACCATTTTTCTTAGTGTTTAGATACACAGGATGACCTGCGAATCTTAGTGATTGGATTACAGCTTGAGGATTACCTGCTTTGAATCTTGATTTAAGTTCAGCTGAGGTATACTCTTTACCTGATTGAAGTGCAGTTAATACACTATCTTGAATTGTCGTTTTCATATATTTTCTCCTTATAAGTTTAAAACGTCTTAACTTTAAGCATTTACAGCTCTAAGTTATTAATAGTATAACAGAATTAGTTTATAAAGTCAAACAGTTATGTTACCAATTATACAAAATCGGGTCCATGCACCCATCCTACAATACTTTTGCGGATGCCTTTAGTGACAGGAGTTACCTTGTGTGGCAACCAACTTGGAAAGAAACAGATCTCATGTTTTTGTAAATCTGTTTGGAGACCTTGAAAATCTGGCATTAATAATAACTCGCCACCTTCAAAATCTTTTGGATCACTAAGAAGAATACTAAAAGATATCTTTCGAACCTGGCCGTGTTGTCCTTTAAAAGCCCCGTCCGAATGTGTTTCGTAGTGTCCTTTTTTGTCAGCATCATAAACACCATACTGACAAGGTTCTAAATCTGTAATTGCATATTTAAATAATGTGTTGTTTGCATAATGAATAACATTACCAAGTAGTGCATAAAATTCTGGGTGCATACGAGTATCAATCCAATCAATGTCTGTACTACGGATTGATGTGTCGTCATCATGCTGATCGTCTGTAATATATCTTGCAGGTCGAACTTCCATTGATTCTTCAATGCTGTCAACCATTTCCTGTGTAAGTCCCCATTCTTGTAACTTATAATAAGGAAACGGATTGTTTCGTATGTTAGGCGGAGTTAGTTGATACATTATTTAAACCTCGCTTGTATAGTTACTCTTGTTTGTTTAGCCCACGGAGTGATAGCACTCACACTATGTTGTGTTGGGTGTTGTCTATTGTCATTAAGTATTAATCTATTAAATTTTGGCTCTTGTGCTAGTATCTTGTCATCTTCTTTATACAAGAACAATCCGCCGTCTGCTGAATCCCAATGTTGATTAAGGTAAATTGTACCACTTGCTATATACCCTGCATCGTCATGCCAGTCTAACATACTGTTCCTATTCCACAAGTATATAAATGCTTCAAATTTTAGATCACTGTAGAATGGATTTAAGTTTACAAATTGTTTGCGTAATTCTTTATGTGTATTATCTGACACTGGACTCATGTTAGCACTATTTGCACCTTCAACAACAATACCTTCCCAACTGTGACTGGTAGCCCAAACAGCTTCTGACGACTGGATTTTTGTTTTAATCTCAGTTGCTATGCTGTCAATTAATTTTTGACTTAGGAAATTATCTTCTACGAGTATTGCCATTTAGTTTGTTCCATTGTTCTAATTCTTCTGGTGTGTTAATTTCCATTCCGCTAAACTCACAAGGAAGTACACCAATATTCCATCCGTTCTTTAACCAACGAAGCTGTTCTAAACTTTCGTGGCGTTCTTCTTTTGTAACAATTAAGTTATCGTATTGTTCTAATGCTTTACGTTTGTAACCGTAAATACCTAAATGCCAATCACCGTAGCCAGTCATGCCTCTCCCAAACCATAAACACTTACCTGCACCTCTAACTAGTTTAACTGTGTGAGGGTCGTTCTGTTTTTCTTCTGGCATCATTGCACACATTGTGGACACATCATAGTCTTTTAAGTTACTTAATGTTCCTTCAATCATATCTAGTGTAACATCGGGCATGTCGCCTTGTACGTTAATAAATGTATCGTACTTGCTAAAAAACTCGTGCTTAACTGCACCTGCACACCGTTCTGTGCCGTTTGCATAATCCTTTTGTTCAATAAAACATGTGTCAGCATTGAACTGATTGTACACTTGCATACTGTCAGTTAGTACATATGTTGGTATCTTAGACGCAATACAAGCGTCATACACACGTCTAATCATAGTCTTAGCACCCAACATAGCTAGTGGTTTGCCCGGTAAGCGTGTACTAGCAAATCTAGCCGGTATAAGAATAGCTGTGGATTTCATCTACTACCCTTTCAAAATCATTTAGTTTTAACATATTAGGCCCATCGCTAGGTGCATTGTCTGGGTCGTCGTGTACTTCTAAGAAAAAGTTTGTTACACCTAGAGCGGAAGCGGCACGAGACAAGCCAGGCACATACCCGCGATTGCCGCCACTACTATCGCCGTTACCCCCTGGCTTTTGTACCGAGTGAGTAACATCATAAACGATAGGAACGCTATAATTATCAAGCATATACTGAATGCCGGTGAAGTCAGTAACCAAAGTATTGTATCCAAAACTAGTACCCCTTTCTGTGATCCATACTTCTTTAGCACCTTCTGTTTTGCTTAATATGCCGTTGACGTCCCAAGGTGCAAGGAACTGTCCTTTTTTAATATTAACAATTTTGTCTGTTTCACATACCGCTTGTATCAAATCAGTTTGCCTACAAAGGAATGCAGGTATTTGTAATACATCTACTGCATCATTAAAATATTCTGTAATCTTTTCAATTTGATCAATGTCATGTACGTCAGTAAGTGTCAAACAATCTACATTATCTTTAATAATATTAAAATCATTTAGAGTATTAACAAGTCCAACACCACGCTTACCTTGCATACTACTTCTATTGGCTTTATCAAAACTTGCTTTGAATATATATTCTATATCATACTTTCTACATACATCTGCACAATGTTGTGCAATCATTAAACTATGTTCTAACGATTCGTGTTGGCATGGTCCTGCAATAATTCTCATGATCTCTCCGTTAGTATCAAACTACCTTGATCCCCTATTTCAATCTTAAGTTTAGTACCTTCAGTCCACCCCTTCTCGTCAAGTATCTCTTGAGGAATAGTTAGGATTGTTTCCCCTGTTTTGGGATCATCGTGGAACAAGTCTTCGTATTTGTAAGTTTTCATTTTGT